>OLCD01000455.1_pt1 | contig 6675 bp, 4 predicted proteins | sample 1607541 | NCBI WGS metagenome assembly OLCD01 (sample SAMN02674605, study PRJEB24791) | human gut metagenome, SKBSTL067 | isolation source: stool | host: Homo sapiens | place: USA | reverse complement strand
CCAGCTTGCCGGGACTGTTCAGGTGGGCTTCCTCGCCCAGGCCCAGCCAGTCGGCCATGGGGATGATGGCACGGTCGGCCACAGAGCCCAGCGCAGCCCGGAGCAGCGCGGTGCGGGCCGCCTCTGTTTTGACAGCGGCCACCTCCTTTGCGGTGGGCTGACAGCCGGTCAGATGCAGGTAGGCGGCGGCCACAGCCTTCTCCTTGGCCGATGCGCTCTCGTCCCACCAGGCGGTCAGCGTCGTGTTGTCATGGGTGCCGGGGTAGACCACGCTGTTCTTGACGTGGTTGTGGGGCAGGTACTCGCTGTCCCCGCCGCCGAACGCGAACTGCAGCACCTTCATGCCCGGGAAGGTGCTGTCTGCCAGCAGCTCCCGCACACTGGGGAAGAGCTCACCCAGATCCTCGGCGATGATGGGCAGCTTGCCCAGCGCACCTTCCAGCGCGTTGAACAGCTCCATCCGGGGGCCGGTCTCCCACTTGCCGGTCTTGGCGGTAGTGCTGTCTGCCGGGATGGCCCAGTAGGTATCAAAACCGCGGAAGTGGTCGATGCGGAGCAGGTCATAGATGCCCAGCGCATGGCGGACACGCTGGATCCACCAGGCATAGCCGGTCTGCTTATGGTAGGGCCAGTTGTACAGCGGGTTGCCCCAGAGCTGGCCTTCTGCCGAGAAGTAATCCGGCGGGCAGCCTGCCACCCGGGCAAAGCCGCCGTCTGCATCCAGCTCAAACAGCGGGCCGCCCACCCAGGCATCCACGGAATCTGCCGAGACATAGATGGGGATATCGCCCAGGATCTGCACGTTGTTGGCGTTGGCATAGGCTTTCAGCTTCTTCCACTGGATGCTGAACTCGTACTGCAGAAACTTCCAGAAGCCGATCTCTTCCTCGTTCTCTGCCTTAAAAGCTTCCAGCGCCTGCGGCTCCCGCTTGCGGTACTCCCGGGGCCACTGGGTCCAGCTCTTCATGCCGTTGGCGGTCTTGAGGGCCATGTAGAGGGCATAATCCTCCAGCCAGCCCTCGTTTTCCAGCGTGAAGGCATAGTACGCATCCGGATAGTAATAGGCACAGCCGTGCTGGCCTGCACACTGCCTGCGCCAGGCGGCATAGGCGGCACGCAGGATCTTGTAGCGGCTGGTGTACAGGGTGCCGTAATCCACGTTCAGCGGGTCCTTGCCCCAAGGCTCGGCCTTGAGCTGGGCGGCTGTCAGCAGCCCCTCGGCTTTCAGAGCATCCAGATCAATGAAATAAGGGTTGCCCGCAAAGGCAGAGCAGCTCTGGTAGGGGCTGTCCCCATAGCCCGTGGGGCTCAGGGGCAGGATCTGCCAGATCTTCTGGCCTGCCGCCGCAAGGAAATCCACAAATTTTTCTGCCTTTTTGCCAAAGCAGCCGATCCCGTAGGGGCCGGGCAGGCTGGACACCGGCATCAGAATACCACTTTCACGCATTGTAAATCCTTCCTCGTCTCAAACTTTTTGCTGGGGCTTGTCTGTTTTCTATCATAACATAACCGCAGACTATTTTCCACAGGCAAAAAACGTGGTATACTTGTTTTTATATTAGGAGGTGCTTATGCAGCCAACCGAAAAATACTATGAACACGATGCCTACCGCCGGGAGGCGGTGGGGCATATTTTAGCCGCAGAGCCGGACAGCCGGACCGGCGGCGGGCGCATCGCGCTGGACAGCACGGTGTTTTACCCCGAGGGCGGCGGCCAGCCTGCCGACCGGGGCACCCTGACCCTTGCCGACGGCACGGTGCTGACCGTCACCGATGTCCACGAGCAGGCGGGTGTCATCTGGCACATGGTCACTTCCCTGCCCGCCGGGGCGGTGCCCGGGGCCGAAGCGGCACAGGCCATCGACTGGGCGTGGCGCTTTGACAAGATGCAGCAGCACACCGGTGAGCACATCCTCTCCGGCATCCTGCACAGCATGTTCGGGGCCGAGAACGTGGGCTTCCACATCGGCTCCGATGCCGTGCGGATGGACACGAACATCCCCATCTCCGCCGAGGGGCTGAAAGCGGCCGAGACTGCCGCCAACCGCATCATCTGGGAAAATGTGCCGGTGAACATCACCTACCCCACCCGGGAGGAGCTGGCCGCCCTGACCTACCGCTCCAAAAAGGAGATCGAGGGGCAGGTGCGGATCGTGACCATCCCCGGGGCGGATGTCTGTGCCTGCTGCGGCACCCACACCGCCTTTACCGGCGCGGTGGGCCAGATCAAGATCCTGGCCGCTGAAAACTATAAGGGCGGCGTGCGCCTGAGCATCGTCTGCGGCGGACGCGCGCTGGAAGCCGCACAGGCCATGCGGGCACGGCAGGCAGAGATCGGTGCCCTGCTCAGCGCCAAGGCCAGCGAGACGGCCAACGCCGTGCACCGGGTGTATGACGAGTACACTGCCCTGAAATTCACCCACTTCGGGCTGTGCAGCCAGCTCTTTGACGCGCTGGCCGCGCAGGTAACGCCCGGTGCGGATGCCATCCGCATCGTGCCGGGGCTGGACCCGGACGGCCTGCACCGGCTGGCTGTCCGCCTGAGCGAAGCCACCACCGGCCTGTGCGCAGCCCTGACCCCCAGCGAAAAGGGCACCGGCTACTGCCTTGCCCAGGCGGGCGGTGATGTCCGCGCCCTGACCAAAGCCCTGAACGCCGCCCTCAATGGCCGCGGCGGCGGCAAGCCCGGCATCTGTCAGGGAAGCTGCGCCGCTGCACCGGAACAAGTGAAAGAATTTTTGAGAAAGACGAAATAACTCCTTCCGTCATCGCTGCGCGATGCCACCTCCCTCAATGAGGGAGGCTTTGGCTGTACGGAAAACTTTCCCTCTTCGCCAATGGCTCCCTCGCTGAGGGAGCTGCCGCCGAAGGCGGCTGAAGGAGTCACACAACATCAAGGAGAATTACAAACTATGAGAATGCGTTTCAAACCCTACGCCCACGATGAGCTGATGGCCGCCGATTTCCACGTCCACGAGCCCCTGATCTGGGGCGGCAAGTGGCACGCACAGTATGCCCGCCCGGAGCAGCCCTTTGTGCTGGAGCTGGGCTGCGGCAAGGGCGGCTTTATCTCCCAGCTGGCCTGCGCCCACCCGGAGAACAACTATCTGGGCATCGACATCACCGACAAGGTGCTGATCCTTGCCAAGCGCAAGATCGAGGCCGCTTACACCGAGGCAGGCCGCCCCATCGACAACGTGAAGATCATGAGCACCGACATCGAGCGCATCAAGGGTGTGCTCACCGCCGAGGATACCGTCAGCCGCATCTATATCAACTTCTGCAACCCGTGGAGCAAGAACGCTTCCTCCAACAAGCACCGGCTCACCTATCCCCGCCAGCTCATCCAGTACCGCGAATTCCTGAAGGACGGCGGCGAGATCTACTTCAAGACCGATGACGACGACCTGTTCCGCGACAGCCTGGAGTACTTCCCCGCTTCCGGCTACGAGATCACCTGGAAGACCTTTGACCTGCACGAAAACGAGCCGGAGTGGAACATCCGCACCGAGCACGAGGGGATGTTCACCGAGATGGGCATCAAGATCAAGGCCCTGATTGCCAGAAAGCTGCCCGGCGATGCCGCCGTGACCTGGATCGAGCCCAAGGTCCTGAAAAAGAGGAAGGCTGCGGAGGAAGCCGCTGCCGCCGCAAAGGAGGAGTAAGATGTCCTTTTTTGTCAACACCATGGTCTGCGGCTTTTCGCTGTATCAGATCCTGGCGTTTTTCCTGATCTACTCCTGCCTGGGCTGGTGCCTGGAGGTCATCTATGCCGCCGTTTCCACCGGCCAGCTGGTGAACCGCGGTTTTCTGAACGGCCCGGTCTGCCCCATCTACGGCTTTGGCATGATCATCGTGCTGTTCACCCTTTCGCCGCTGGCAGACAACCTGCTGCTGCTCTATCTCGGCGGCGTGATCCTGCCCAGCGTGCTGGAGCTGGTGGGCGGCTGGGCGCTCTACAAGCTCTACCACACCCGGTGGTGGGATTACAGCGACTTCCCCTTCAACATCGGCGGATATATCTGCCTGGAGTTCTCCCTTTTGTGGGGCGTGGGCACCGTTGTGGTGATGAAGGCCGTTCACCCCGTGATCGCTGGCTTTGTGGCGATGGTCCCCCAGATGGTGGGCTTTGTCCTCATGTGCATCCTGTACGCCTGCTACGCCGCCGATGTGGTCGTGACCGCCTTTGCGGCCTCTGACCTGGCCCGTGAGCTGGATGCCCTGGAAAAGGTGGCCGACAGTATGCACGCCGTGTCCGATGCCATGACCGAGCTGCTGGGCACCACCGCCATGGATGTGGACCAGAAGATGGACGAGAGCCGCCTGCAGCTCAAGCTGGCAGCTGCCGAGGCCCGGAACAATGCCGCCAAACTGAGCCCCCGGGATGCCGCTGCCGCCCTGCGCGCCAAGGCCGACGAGGCCATGGAGGCCGCCCGCAAGTCCTCCCAGGAGGCCCGGCTCAATGCCTCTGAGGCCGCCACTGCCGTCAAGCTGGCTGCCAAGGGCACCGCAGAGCGCACGGCAGAGCTGCTCCGTCTGGAACAGCTGGCCGAAGAGCTGCAGGCCCGCAGCGAGGAGATGCGCGCCCGCACCCGGAGCTCCAAGTACTTTGGCAAGGGCCGTATGCTCCGCGCTTACCCCAAGCTGCGCCACGGCGAAAAGCACCGCTCTCTGGACGAGCTGCGGGAGCGCCTGAAGTACGAGCGCAGGCACTGACCCTGACCGCTGCAGCAACCCCAAATGCCCCTGACCGGCTTCTTTCGGTCAGGGGCATTTTTCTTGCACTGCATTCTCCATAAAATCAGGCAGATCTTGTGCTGCTGCACGATTTTGTTCTCATTCTGTTTTCCACATTGCACGTTCCTTTTTGTATATTTTTCCAAATCTATTTTCGTCATATTGACAAAAAAAAAAAAGAGTATTTTATCCTGTGCAATATGCTATTCCCGCTAAAAACTGAAGAATCGACAAGCTAGTCGAAAGACTGCGACGCAAAGCGAAAGGGCCTGTAATATGGCAGCCAGCCGCACGTTATCCTCTCCGGGTAAGGTAATATGAAACCTTGCACCTCCTTGTGAAGATGCGTCGGCTTCCCTTCAGGAGAGCGAGCGCGCAGCGGGTCTACAAGGATTCAGAGCGTTGTACCAGCCGTTTGGCCGGTGCGGCGCTCTTTTGTTTTGGTTGAAATAGAGAGAGTTTTTGGAAAAATCATTGAAAAGGAGTAAAAAATTATGAGACCCAAGCGTTTGATCAGCTTATTGGTTGCGGTCTGCATGATGATCACCATGCTGCCCCTGTCGGCAGTCACGGCATTTGCGGCAGACACGGCAGCGCCAACTGGTACGGCCATCGTTAACGGTTGCGAGTATGACTATAAGATAAATACAGCAGACGGTACTGCAACCATCACAAAATTTCGTGCCCCTGATGATCATGGCTCCTACGACATCACCATACCCACAGCGTTTGGCAGATTCCCTGTAACCGACATCGGCGATTATGCCTTTTCGGGCTGCCATTCTCTTACAACGCTTTCATTAGGTGAAAATATTAAGACGATCGGCAGTTATGCCTTTTATGATTGCACTCAGATAACGGGTAGTGTCACCATTCCACAAAGCGTCACTTCCATCGGTAATGAAGCCTTTAGATGGTGCAGCGGCATAGATTCTCTTACCATCAATAATGCTGCCACATCAATAGGAGAATGGGCCTTTGCGAGCTGCTTTGGGATTAAAACGCTTTCGTTAGGTGAGAAGATTAAGACGATCGGCTATAATGCCTTTTCTGATTGCTCTGGTCTGACGAACGTCACCATTCCACAAAGCGTCACTTCCATCGGCCCTTGTGCCTTTGCTTATTGCACTTCTCTGAAGAACATCACCATTCCGGAAAAAGTAACAACCATTGGCTCTGATACCTTTAACGATTGCTCCCATCTGGAATACATTATACTCCCTGCTGGATTGACTTCTTTCGAAGACGAGCTGACTGATTGTTCGCCTGAATGTGTCATCTACTACAACAACAACGAGGCCGAAGCAGATAAGCATTTTGGAAGCCATGATGTACTGAAAGGACACAAGCTTCTTTGCCTCTGCAAGGTGACCTTTGATGCCAATGGCGGCACCCTGACCGACTCCGCTGAGGTACCGGTTTATGAGACCGAAAAAATCATTGGTACCAAGGCAAACGAACTGAAAGCCATCCCTAATCCCACCCGTCCGGGTTACAACTTCACCGGCTGGTACACCACCGCAGATGGCAAGCCCGAAGATAGCAAGTTTGATGTGGACAAAACCGAAATCACGAAGGACATCACCCTCTATGCCCGTTGGGAGTTCGACCCCAATGCTCCGAGCTGCCGCCCGCTGACCGTGACCGGCGGCACTGTTACTGTGAAATACGACGGCAGCGATGTGACCAGCAAGCTGCGCAGCACTGACGCAACCACCGGCCAAAAGACCTACTATGTACCGGAAGGCGCAACAGTGACTGTAACGCTGGACAAGACCGCAGTGCCCAATGGCAAAGTGTTTGACGGTTGGTCTACCTCCCTGCCCACAGGTCAGGACTACAAGGCAGAAAGCATCACTTTCCCCATGAGCAGTGGTGTGAATGTGTCTGCAAAGTACCGTGATGCCGCCACTGACCACACCCCCGATACCGCAGTCT
>OLCD01000449.1_pt1 | contig 6740 bp, 9 predicted proteins | sample 1607541 | NCBI WGS metagenome assembly OLCD01 (sample SAMN02674605, study PRJEB24791) | human gut metagenome, SKBSTL067 | isolation source: stool | host: Homo sapiens | place: USA | reverse complement strand
ATGAAGAGGTACGTTTCTGCTATGAGAATGGAATCCGTTTTTTCTATATTGGTTGTGCGGTTGGATTTGACATGATGGCTGCTCATACCGTACTTGAACAAAGGAAACAATATCCCGATATGGTTTTGGTGGCGGTTGTTCCTTATGTCGGGCAAGATGTGTATTTCAACAAAGAGGACAAACAGAGGTATGCTGATATTTTGCGCCAAGCCGACAAGGTGGTAGTTCTATCCGAATATTATTATGCCCAATGCTATGCCCACCGTAATGATTACATGATTTCACACGCCTGTAGGCTGATTGCCTATTGGGATGGAAAATCTGCCGGAGGAACTTCTTATACGTTTAACAAGGCACAAAAAAAGAAATTGGTGATATACAATCTGTTTTGATTCAGATTGTATATCGTTGTTTTCCAGCGGTATGATCAAACGTGGCGATGTCATACTGTCTGGTTGCTGTAAGTGCTAATACTTCCGATGCAAAAGAGAAAGACACAATAAATATGAAAAGCAATGATAGATGAATTTTACTTAATTGTTTTACCTTTGTAAAACATTAGTGTCCCATTAAAATTGGGACGAATTAAAAATTAAATAAACTTGGCCCATTTGGTCCGAATCGTTCTTTGTCATTTTGAAATTTAGTTTTATCAAAGAGGTCTCTCAGATGAGTCTTATCAGTCAATGAGATGCTCAGTATTTGTAACACTTCATATGTACTTCTGTCCAGTTGCATATCGTGTTGAATGATTGCCACCAAACAGTAAGCGCATATAGCAGCATATATCTGTATTCGAACAGCATTCTCTGTAGTTCCCCAAAATCTTTTGATTTTAAGGTGCTGCTTGAGCCATTTGAAAAACAGCTCTACCTGCCAGCGATTTTTATAAAGTTCAGCAACTTGAAGCGCAGATATATGCATCGCATTGGTTATGAATGTAAATTCTCGTTCTTGTTCTTCATCCCAATATTTAACCAATCTAAGTGGCTCTGGATAATATTGTTTAGGATAGAATCCTGTCAGAAATACACTTGCGTCTGAAAGCACATTCTTAGGCAGCCTACGTTTCCATTGGATGGATTTGTACCCGAGATTCTTTTTTGCTCTGACAACAAAGTAGGCTTCAATTTGATGAATTTTATACAGCATTTTGAAGTTGCTATAACCGCGGTCAAAGATGTAATAAGAGCTTGGTTCATAAGGAATTTCAATCATGACTTTAGAATCGTGTACGGATGCTTCCGTGATATGAAAGAATGCAGGAATCTGTGTTTCCACATCATATAATGTATGCACTTTAGTACCACCTTTCTTTTTGCGGAATTTTGCCCACCAAAAGACTGAAAGGCACAGGTCAATAGTTGTCGAATCGAAAGCATAAACGTTACCGCCAAGTTTGAAAATATGATTAGCACACTTTTGTCGTGCTTCGCTAACCAGGTAGTAAGCATATTCTTCAAAGATGTGATAGTCTCTATCTTGATTTGCTCTTGCCAGCGATGACTTTGATACATTTTTACCCATTCCTAAATGATAACATTTGGAATGATGAGCTTCAAGAGCAACTATCAAATCTCGCAGACTTTCACGATTAGAAAGTTGGCCAAATATCAAAGCAAGTAGTTGATTCCAGCAGGTGAAGTGCTTCACATATTTATCGCCATCATACTTGGTGACTATGCGGTTAAACTTACTTCGATTCAGAAATGAAGCCAATTGAGCGAAAACGTATTTGTCTTGGAACATATGCCATCGGATTAATCTGATGCAAAGCTACAAATTCAAGTCCGTTCGCTCGGAAAATCGCTGTAACTAACTAAATTTCAAATATTTCAAAGAACTCTTTTAGATTTTAATGGGACAACAATGTTTGTAAAAGGTAAAACAATATGCGTTTTTCAGATACAGAGAACAATATGACCTTTTGCATAGGTGTGTGTTGGTTAGGAACTCCAAATATGGAGTCGTTGCAGAAAATAATGATGAACTTGAATATTATTGATAAGGATGGAAACAATGGAAGCTAATGAACTGATGCGATATGCCTATGAATTACTGCAAGGGCATTCGAATGAAGAATGTGCCCGAATATTAAGAGAAGTGGTGGCCGAGTGTCAGGTGTGTATAAAGAACTGTGAAGAAGGTGTTTTCGAAAATATGCTAAAGTAATAACAACAAGAATATGGAAATTACTCATAAAAATCAAGGAGAACTTGACTCAACCATGCTCCCATTCGTGATGAGAGAGCTGGTAGAACTGGTCATGAAGAAAAAGGCATTGCCTTTAGGCGATGCACTGTATTATATATATTCTTCCAAGTTGTATAAATCTTTGCTGGATAAGAGTACCAAGTTATGGTATTCAAGTACATTGTCGCTTTATGAAACATTGGAGAAGGAAAAAACAGAAGAAAAACGACGGTATAACGGTGACACGAAGATCCTGCTTTTCAAGATGTTCTGCATTGAGAATTATAGGGAGGAAAAGAAACAAAGTGCGGAAGAAACCTTGTTGTTGTTTTCGGACTATGGGGTTTTTGATTTTTTGGATGAGACTTTTGAAATGCTTCATACCCAAGACCCCGAATATATATTAGATACTATAACGACTTATATCAATAAAAGAAAATGAGACTATTTCATGGATCTACAGTTACCGTGAAACGCCCTAATATACAGAAAGGACGGAAGGCTACGGACTTTGGGAAGGGATTTTATACGACAACCAACTTTGAACAAGCAAAAAAATGGGCTTTGTTGAAGAAGAACAGGGAACAGAGCGAAAAAGCAATCGTCTCTGTTTATGAAGTTCCCGATGATATTCTTGATAGGGAATATCCGGTTCTTCGGTTTATGGGTGCAACAAAAGAATGGCTGGAGTTTGTTGTCAACAACCGCAGAGGAAGAGAAAACGGTGACTATGACCTAATAATGGGGCCTGTCGCAAATGACCAGTTATATGCGACAATTCGGCTTTATGAACAGAGAGTTGTTACGGCTGAAGCCGCTATTGAGATGCTGAAAGCGCATAAGTTGTTCAATCAGCTTTCATTTCATACGGTAACAGTCGCTTTGTTGTTGAAGTTTGTTGAATCAATTGAAGTGGGGTAAAGAATATGTGAAGTGAAAATAGGGGGAAGTTTATCCCCCAATGGTAAGGTTGTTTTTTGCGTCCACTTAGTTTTTTCCCACCCACCCTTTCAGCGGAGTGACTGCCCGGCAGTCTGTTGCTTACCCATATGTCCTAGCCTTTTAGGGCTGTAGATAGGTAGTTGGATATTTCGCTGCCAAATCGGCAGTCCGCTTCAATCGTTTGCTTGCTTTTCTCCGAGTGGAGCCTTTCTGCTTTTCCGGTGGTGTAATCTTCTTTTATTGGAAACAGGTGTAGTGGCTGTATGCCTGTGTGGTTATGTTCTCCCGCAGAATCCGCAAGTCAGTTCTTCCGTTGCAGCTTTTCATTTTATCGTGCAGTCACTTTTTTCGATACGTGGAATATGATATGCTTCATTCTTCGGCTTCATTTTTTTAAAAGGAATTGCAGATGTTTCTTCCGGTGTGTCGATAGGCGGCTGACCATCTTTTCGGGATGTGCCATGCTTGCTGTCTAACCGGTTGTTTTTTGCATCCTTTCCAAACCTGTTGCTGATTTTCAAGTTTTGTCTTTTTCATATCATTTTTTAGGGAAGTCAAATCATTTTCCGTTGCAAATATAGATTGTTGCTAACCCCTTTTACGGGGATAAGGGGACGATTCACAAACACCACGTTGTTATTCGTCTGAAATCTTCCTTTTTTTGCCTTGCACAAAAAGCGTATTTAACCCGAATTATTCGTTGCCATCTTCACCAATAAAAAAGTTACAAATCTTCCTTTTTCCGGCCAGCATAAAAAGAGTATTTATATCTTTTTTCATGGTGTCCCCCAAAGCCAACAATCAGTTATTGCACTGTAAAATTGATTAATTAACTTCTAAAAAATCAGAGATATGAAAAAGATTGAAAATTCATTCGCAGTAACAGGCAGGATTTGTAGGGATGCAGAAATCCATTTATTCGAAATAGTAAAGGTTGCACACTTCTCTATTGTGGTCAGTCGCATAGGCAAGATAAATGAAGAAAAAACATTTGTTTCCTCTGTTATGAAAGTTGAAGCCTAGAGTAAGATGGAAGACCGCTATGCTTTTTGGATACTGCAAAAAGATGTACTGATTACCGTTGAAGGCTACTTTAAGCCGGAAGAATGGACGGATTCTAAAAGTGGGGAGAAGCGTAACCGCATTGTGATGGTAGCTACTAAGTTCTACCCGACTCCGGAAAAATAAGAACCCCCGGACTAAAAAGAAAAAGCAATCAAACGATTGAAGCGGCACAAGGTCGCTTCAATCGTTTGCTAATGCGGCAGAAGATTATAAAAAAAGTGTTTCTTAATTTGGTGATTTTCAGATTTATCGGTATTTTTGTATCAAAAATGATACCTAAATATGTTTTTCTATGAAAAGATTATATGATACATATACAATATACGAATTTTCAGATGAATGTATTGTAAAGGAAATCTGCAAGAGAGTTAAGTCTATAAGACTTAGCTGCTGTTTTTCCCAGCAAGAATTTGCGGATAAGGCAGGAGTATCTATCGTTACTATTAAGAGAATAGAATCTTGTAAAGTAAGTGATATTGCCCTAAGTACATTGCTTAAGATTTTGCGTATAAGTGGAACTCTTGAAGGCGTTGTCGGTTTGGTTCCGGAACTTCCAGACTCCCCTTTCCTAATCAATGAAAAAACAGGTAAAAGAATACAAAGAATTAACGGTAAACGTAAGATGGTATGAAGAAAGAGCCGATTATAGTGAATGTATATCTGTGGGGGACTTGCATTGGCAAATTGAATTGGGACTTTGAAAAGCATTGTTCTGTATTCCAATTTACGGATGAATATAGGAAACAAGATTATGATATATGCCCTTCCACACACCCTAAGAGAACCCCTTTGTTTGCGTCTTTCTATGGGAATAAAGATAAATTATATCAAGGGCTTCCGGAATTTCTTGCAGATGCGCTTCCTGACAAATGGGGGGCTTCCCTATTTGACCAATGGCTCACGGATAATAATATAAAGGTTACGGAATCATTGCCTCTATTGAAGCTCTCTTATATTGGCAAGAGGGCTATGGGAGCATTGGAATTTGAACCGGAATTTAATGATGATGCCATCCATGAGTCAGTAAATATGTCATCATTGGCAACTTTGGCTTCTAAAATATATAATGATCGAGATGCTGCTGTCATATCACCGGAGGATAGCCTCACGATGAAAAAGTTGATATATCTTGGAACTTCTGCCGGTGGCATGCGCCCGAAGGCAGTGATTGCCTATAATCTCGAAACGGAAGAGTTTCGTTCCGGCCAGGTGGATTTGCCTGAAAATTTTAAGCAGTATATCATCAAATTTAAAGAAGCAGATGACTCTCCTACCACAGAGATAGAAATGGTATATAGCGAAATGGCAAAGGCGGCGGGAATCAACATGATGCCATGCTTCCTGAAAGAAATTGATGGAAGAAATCATTTCGTAACGGAAAGATTTGATCGTAAGAATGGAGAAAAGCTCTTTAGTCAGACCCTTGCGGCCATTATGCCGGGTGCAGATGATTATATGAAGCTGTGTTGGATAGCAGAGACTCTGAAACTTCCCCAGGAAGACAAAGATCAGATATTTATCAGAATGGTATTTAATTATGTCGCAGGTATATCCGATGATCATAATAAGAACATATCGTTTATCATGGATAAGGCAGGGGTATGGCGTTTATCACCTGCATATGATGTAATGTTCACGGCAAATACATGGGAAAATTCTTCAGCACACATTCATTCGATGGGCGTGATGGGCAAAAGGTCTGCCTTGACTACAAGTGATTTCGTCAACTTTGCCGAGGATTTTGTAGAGGAGCCCGAAAAGAAGATATTACAGGTGTTCGATGCTGTAAGCAAATTTCAATCGTTATGCGCCACGTATGGCATAGATAAGGCTATATTTGATAAAATCCAACATGTATTGGATGGATTGGTCACTGATGATTTGGATTTGCTGCAATTAACTTAAAGAACAGTAGATGGTGATAGTTGCTCCAGTCTTTTCTGGAACGGCTTTCTTTTCTTTTGAGATCTTTATACCCCTATTTGTTATTTTGGAGAAAGTCACATGTTTCCCACCCACCCTTTCAGCGGAGTGACTGTCCCCGTTTCAGGATTTCTCATAGTCACTCGCAGGCTCCGTGATTGTGTGAAATCCAGGAATGGGGAAGGCAAAGGAGAGAGGCATATCCGGTCTGCTTTCGGAGCTTCGGCCACATCGAGACAACCTCTTTCCGGCGGCTATGCCACTCTCCTTTTATTTGCCCGGCAGTCTGTTGCTTACCCATATGCCCCAGCCTTTTAGGGCTGTATATAGGTAGTCGGATATTTCGCCGCTAAATCGGCAGTCCGCTTCAATCGTTTGCTTGCTTTTCTCCGAGTGGATGCCTTTCTGTTTTTCCGGTTGTATAATCTTCTTTTTCCGGAAACAGTTGTAGTGGCTGTATGCCTGTATGGTTATGTTCTCCCCGCAGAATCCGCAAGTCTGTTCTTCCGTTGCAGCCTTTCATTTTATCGTGCAGTCACTTTTTTCGATACGTGGAATATTGTATGCTTCATTCTTCGGCTTCATTTTTTTAAAAGGAATTGCAGATGTTTCTTCCG
>OLCD01000427.1_pt1 | contig 6926 bp, 4 predicted proteins | sample 1607541 | NCBI WGS metagenome assembly OLCD01 (sample SAMN02674605, study PRJEB24791) | human gut metagenome, SKBSTL067 | isolation source: stool | host: Homo sapiens | place: USA | reverse complement strand
ATGTGGTGCCCGGCGAGAATATGCTGGAGATCACGCAGATCCCGCCCACCACCACCGTGGAAGCCATCATGGACAAGATCGCCGAACTGGTCAAGGCGGGCAAGATCAAAGAGATCAGCGATATGCGGGATGAGACCGACCTGAACGGCCTCAAGCTGACCCTTGACCTCAAGCGCGGCGTGGACCCGGAAAAGCTGATGGCCAAGCTCTACAAGACCACCCCGCTGGAGGACAGCTTCAGCTGCAACTTCAACGTGCTGGTGTCCGGTCAGCCCCGGGTCATGGGTGTGCGGGAGATCCTGCAGGAGTGGACAGCTTTCCGGATGGAGTGTGTCCGCCGCCGCACCTACTACGATCTCCACGGCAAGGAAAAGCGGCTCCACCTGCTCAAGGGCCTTGCCGCCATTCTGCTGGATATCGATAAGGCCATCCATATCATCCGCACCACTGAGGAGGAGACCGAGGTGGTGCCCAACCTGATGATCGGCTTTGGCATCGACGAGGTGCAGGCCGACTATGTGGCTGAGATCAAGCTGCGTCACCTGAACCGGGAGTATATCCTCAAGCGGACGGGTGAGATCGAACAGCTGGAAAAGGACATTGCCGACCTGAACGATATTCTGGCAAAGCCTGCCCGCATCCGCCGCATCATCATCAATGAGCTGAACGATGTGGCCAAAAAGTACGCCCAGCCCCGCCGCAGCGAGATCCTGTATGATCTGCCCGAGGAGGAGAGCGGTGCCGAAGAGGAATCCATCCCGGATTATCCCGTTACCGTGTTCTTCACCCGTGAGGGCTACCTGAAAAAGATCCCGCCCCAGAGCCTGCGCACCGCCGGTGCCCACAAGCTGAAAGAGGGCGATGAGATCATCCATCAGGTGGAGACACGGAACAACGTGGAGGCGCTCTTCTTTACCGACAAACAGCAGGTGTACAAGGTGCGCCTGAACGAGCTGGAGGACGGCAAGGTGGCCCAGATGGGCATCTACCTGCCGGGCCGTCTGGGAATGGATGAGGGCGAGAATATCCTCGCCATGGTCATCACGGGCGATTACAGCGGCTATGTCCTCTTCTTCTTTGCGGGTGGCAAGTGCGCAAAGATCTCGCTGGCCTCTTACGCCACCAAGCAGAACCGCCGCAAGCTGCTCAAGGCCTATTCCGACAAGGAGCCGCTGGCAAAGCTGCTCTTCCTGCCCGAGGACACGGAGCTGGCCATCCGCACCAGCGCAGGCCGGATGCTGCTGGTCAACACGGCGCAGATCGCTGCCAAGACCACCCGCGACAGCCAGGGTGTTGCTGTTGTGACCCTGAAAAAGAACCAGACCATTGCATCTGTCGTCCCGGCGGAAACGCTGGAGCTTGCCAACCCCCACCGCTACCGTGTCCGCAGCCTGCCCGCCACCGGCGCGCTCATCCGCGCCGAGGACGAGGGCGAGCAGCTGACAATGCTGTAAAAAACTCCCCCAGTCTCGCATTCGCTCGACAGCCCCCTCTAGGATGGGGCCTTTGGCATGGCGGGAAAGCTTTTGCTTGAATTGCAAAGTATTCGGTTTCGCCAGAGGCTCCCTCTCCGAGGGAGCTGGCACGGCGTAAGCCGTGACTGAGGGAGTTCAAGCAGTAGCGGAGACAATTTTAAATCGTTTATCCTGAAAAGAGGAAGCTGTAATGCAGAATATTGACCTGATCTGTATTGGTAAAATGAACGCAAAATATTTTGCCGAGGGCGTGGCAGAGTACCAGAAGCGTCTGGCTGCCTTTGCGGCATTCCGGATCATTGAGCTGCCGGAGGAAAAGATCGAGGAGAAAAATGCCTCCGATGCTGTGGTGAAAAAAGCACTGGAGAAGGAAGGAAAAGCCATCCTCTCCAATGTGCGCAAGGGTGCTGCCATCGTTGCCATGTGCATTGAGGGCAGGCAGATCTCCTCCGATGAGCTGGCGCAGTTCCTGGCCGACCGCGCAAACAGCGGGGCAGGGGATGTGGCGTTTGTCATCGGCTCCTCCCACGGCCTGTCCGATGAGGTGAAGAAAGCCGCAGCCCTCAGATTCAGTATGGGCCGCATCACCATGCCCCATCAGCTGGCCCGCCTGGTGCTGACCGAACAGATCTACCGGGCCTGTACCATCAATGCCGGTATGAAGTATCATAAGTAAAACTTGCAAAGAGAAACAGAGGACGGAACAGGCAGCCGTCGCCCGGTGTTAGGAGATGCGGGAAACGTCACCCCGCCTGTTTCTCAGAAAGAAAGGGCCGTTGCAGAAATGCAGCGGCCTTTTGCTTTACAAAAATAAGAAAACATGGTAAAGTAGAGATACGCGGCAGTGGGGAAAGCTGCCCGAAACAACACACACGACACGGCAAGCCAGCCGCGGACGGAAAGGATGTTATTACAATGGAACAGAGCGAAAAGACCCTTGATATGATCGTCAATCTTTGCAAGAACCGTGGTTACGTGTTCCCCGGTTCTGAGATCTATGGCGGTCTTGCCAACAGCTGGGACTACGGTCCCCTGGGCGTTGAGTTCAAGAACAACGTCAAGAAAGCATGGCTGAAGAAGTTTGTCCAGGAGAGCCCCTACAATGTGGGCCTGGATGCTGCCATCATTATGAACCCCCAGACCTGGGTGACCACCGGCCACGTTTCCAGCTTCTCTGACCCCCTGCTGGACTGCCGTGCCTGCAAGGCCCGCCACCGCGCCGATAAGCTCATCGGCGAGGAGCACCCCGAGGTCAACGTCGATGCCATGAGCTTCGACGAGATGGACGCTTTCATCGCCGAGCACGAGGACATCGTCTGCCCCGTCTGCGGCAAGCATGACTTCACCCCCATCCGTAAGTTCAACCTGATGTTCAAGACCGCCATCGGCGTCACCGAGGACAGCTCTTCGACCTGCTATCTCCGCCCCGAGACCGCACAGGGCATCTTCGTCAACTTTGCCAACATCCAGCGCACCACCCGCCGCAAGCTGCCCTTCGGCGTGTGTCAGGTGGGCAAGGCTTTCCGCAACGAGATCACCCCGGGCAACTTCACCTTCCGCACCCGCGAGTTCGAGCAGATGGAGTGTGAGTTCTTCTGCAAGCCCGGCACCGACCTCGAGTGGTTCAGCTACTGGAAGGACTACTGCGAGAACTGGCTGCTGAGCCTGGGCATCAAGAAGGAGCATCTGCGCCTGCGTGACCACGAGCCCGCAGAGCTGGCCTTCTACAGCCGTGCCACCACCGATATCGAGTATGCCTTCCCGTTCACCGACTGGGGCGAGCTGTGGGGCATTGCAGACCGCACCAACTACGACCTGACCCGCCATCAGGAGGCCTCCGGCAAGAGCCTGGAGTACTTCGACAGCGAGACCAACGAGCACTACATCCCCTACGTGATCGAGCCCTCTCTGGGCTGCGACCGTGTGGCACTGGCTTTCCTGTGCGAGGCTTACGATGAGGAGCATCTGGTCGATGCCAAGGGCAAGGAAGATGTCCGCACCGTCCTGCACCTGCATCCGGCTCTGGCTCCCTACAAGTGCGCTGTGCTGCCCCTGAGCAAGAAGCTGGGCGACAAGGCCATGGAGATCCGCAATGAGCTGAGCAAGTACTTTATGGTGGACTACGATGATACCGGTTCCATCGGCAAGCGTTACCGCCGCGAGGATGAGATCGGCACTCCCTACTGCATCACCGTGGACTTCGACACTGTGGGTGACGAGGCCAAGGGTATCGCAGCTGACAACTGCGTCACCGTCCGCGACCGTGACACCATGGAGCAGGTGCGTATGCCCATCTCCGAGCTCAAGAGCTATATCGAGAGCAAGATCGAGTTCTGATCCAAATAAAAACAGCCCCGCCGTTGCAATTTCGGCGGGGCTGTGGTATATTATAGATAAAGAGAGTGCTGTCCGGCAAACGGTCAGTACCTTCCCGGCAAGTTATTCACAAAGAATGACCGCTCAAGTTTGGACGCTGAGGGCGGTCATTTTTTGTGTGTAAAGATTTTCCATGCGATATCGAACACGCCAAAGCCGACGGTTGCAAGCAACGTCAGCAGGGCTAAAGTTTCCAATAGCGTCATAGAGCATCACCCCTTTCGCAGCAGAGCGTCAGGGGCACGACAAAAAATATTCGCCTCCCCGACGCTTGGGCCGGAAAGGTTAGACCGCTTACCGTATGTGGACAGCACTCCCAAGGTTAGTATAGCAGACGTTTCCCCGTTTTTCAACGCCGGAAGCGTCTGTTTTCTTTTATCCGATGGACAGAATTGAAAAAAGAGGGTATACTTAGGGCAAAACAACCATGCCGTTTCTTGCGGCAGAAAGGAACCTTTTGTGAAAAACTTTGATGAACTGCTCAAAAAATACGCTGACTTTATCGTCCGGGTGGGCGTGAACCCTCAGCCGGGCCAGACCATGATCATCCGCTGCCCGTTGGAGGCTGCCCCGCTGGCCCGCCTGTGTGTGCGCAGCGGCTTTGAGGCCGGTGCCCGTGATGTTCAGGTGGACTGGAGCGACAATGCCGTATCCCGCACCCGGATGGAGCTGGGCAGCGAGGAAGCCCTGACCGACAGCAAGCCCTACCAGCTGCGCCGCTACCTCGACTACGCAGAGAGCGAGGGCAGTGTCTGCGTGCTGCACCTCATTGCGGATGACCCCGAGGTCTACGCCGGTCTGGATGGTGCCAAGATCAGCCGTGTGAACGCCGCCAACCGGAAATTTATGGCTCCTTGGCGGGAGTACACCATGAATGACAGGGTGCAGTGGTCCATTGCCGCCATGCCCAGCGCCCCCTGGGCAAAGAAGATGTTCCCCGAGCTGGATACGGATGCCGCCATCGAGAAGCTGTGGCAGCTCATCTTTGATGTCTGCCGCGTGACCGGCGGTGACCCCGTCAACGAGTGGAAGGCACATCTGGACCGTCTGACCAGTCTGGGTGAGAAGATGAATGCCCTTGATCTGGAGAGCGTCCACTTTGAGAGCGCCAACGGCACTGACCTGACCGTGGGCCTGGCCGAACAGGCCAGCTGGGAGAGCGCCGGCAGCAAGAACGAGAAGGGCGTGTTCTTCCTGCCCAACATCCCCACCGAGGAAGTGTTCACTGCTCCCCACAAGGATAAGGTGGACGGCATCGTCTACGGCACCAAGCCCTATGTGTTCAATGGCCAGCTCATCAAGGGCTTCCATGTCACCTTCAAGGATGGCCGGGTCGTGGAGCACGGGGCTGAGGAGGGCGCAGAGCTGCTGGGCCAGCTGCTGGACACCGACGAGGGCGCACGCAGCATCGGCGAGGTGGCGCTGGTGCCTGCCTCCAGCCCCATCAACCGCAGCGGTGCGCTGTTCTACAGCACCCTGTTCGATGAGAACGCTGCCTGCCACATCGCCTTTGGTGCCAGCTACCCCGGCACCACCGAGGGCGGCACCGGCCTGACCAAGGAGCAGCTGGAAGAGCGCGGCATGAACCAGTCTACCATCCATGAGGATGTGATGATCGGTGCAGAGGACAGCCATATCACCGGCAAGTGCCGTGACGGCCGTGTGGTGGAACTGTTCCGGAACGGTGTCTGGGTGCTGTAAGGGCAAAATTTCACGAAACCCCTTGCATAATTACCGGAAGTATGCTATATTCTAATAGTACGATATAACTTTTACTGAAACGTGGGCCGCAAGGTCCGCGTTTCTTGTTTGTTTGGAGGTTTTTTATGGCGAAGCAGTCTGGCGGCAATACCGCCCAGAGAGTCGAAGCGCTTGTCCGCCCCACCGTGGAGGGCATGGGCCTGCGCCTGTGGGACGTGGTCTTTGAAAAGGAAGGTCCGGACTGGTATCTCCGTGTCCTCATCGACAAAACGGACGGCACCACCATGGACACCGACACCTGTGCCGATGTCTCCCATGCGCTGGACCCCATCCTGGATGAGGCGGACCCCATTGAACAGAGCTATTATCTGGAAGTCGGCAGCCCCGGCCTGGGCCGCAAGCTGACCCGCCCGGAGCACTACGAGGCGCTCAAGGGCGAAAAGATCGGCGTCAAGCTCATCCGCCCCAACGCCGACGGCGTGCGCGAGTTTGCCGGCATCCTCAAAGGCCGTGAGGGCAGCACCGTCACGGTCGAGACCGAGAACGGCCCGGTGAGCTTTGAGGTGAGCGCTGCATCCAGCGTCCATCTCTGTGATGACGAACACCTGTTTGACTGAAAACAGCTCTCCCGGGGGAGAGCCAAAGAGGAACCGAGAGAAGATACAATATAAACTAGGAGGAACCCGAAAAATGGCAGCAGCGAACAACGAATTTTTTGAAGCTCTCTCCATGCTGGAGCACGAGCGCGGCATTACGGCAGAGTACCTGATCGACAAGATCAAGGCTGCTATCATCATTGCCGTGAAGAAGAACTATGAGGTCGAGGACGACCACGTCATGGTCGAGATCGACCCCGAGACCGGCAAGTTCAACGTCGCCCTCATTCAGGACGTCGTGGCCGACGAGGACTGGTACGACGAGCACAGCGAGATCGGCATCACCGAGGCACAGCACATCCGCAAGAGCTATCAGGTGGGCGACCGCGTCGTGACCCCCCTTAAGACCAAGGACTTTGGCCGCATCGCCGCCCAGACCGCAAAGGCGGCGCCGAAAACCGCAACCTCAGAGGCAGTCCTGGGCATTCATGTAGAGGCGGACAGCCGAAGGTCCATGCTCACGCTGACCGCTACCAACTACGAAATCGTGATCCGCGCCTCCATGGGCGCCTCTGTGGAACAGTCCGGAAGCGTTGTCATCAGCGCCGCCTTATTCCCCGCGGCCATAGCCAGCCTTCCCGAACAGGATGTGGACCTGGAGACGGAACATCCCGGCCAGCTGACCATTCGCTCCGGGCACGCACGATTTCGCCTGTCCGCGCTCTCCGGGGACAAGTACCCCATGCCGGAGCTCCCCTTTCCGGACGACACCCTGCCT
>OLCD01000412.1_pt1 | contig 7064 bp, 9 predicted proteins | sample 1607541 | NCBI WGS metagenome assembly OLCD01 (sample SAMN02674605, study PRJEB24791) | human gut metagenome, SKBSTL067 | isolation source: stool | host: Homo sapiens | place: USA | reverse complement strand
AAATAGTTCTCGCCCCACACGCCCTTCAGGATCTTTTCCCGCACCAGCGCGATGCCGGGGTTGTGGAAGAACAGCTCCATGATCTGGAACTCCACCTGGGTCAGCTCGATCTGCCGCCCGGCCTTGAGGAGAACACGGCGGTTCTCATCCAGCACAAATTCCCCGCTGACCAGTGTGGTGGGGGCATTTTCGTCTGCAGCGGAGCCGCCGCCCGAGCGGCCCACCCGGCGGCAGAGGGCCTCCACACGGGCCAGCAGCTCACTGACGCTGAAGGGCTTGGTCATATAGTCATCCGCGCCGATGGACAGGCCGCGGATCTTATCCTGCTCCTGCCCCTTGGCACTCAGGATGATGATGCCGATCTTCTGGTCGGTGCGGCGGATGGTCTCGCAGAGCGAGAACCCATTCATGCCGGGCAGCATCACATCCAGAATGGCAGCATCACAGCCGGGCTTCTGCTCCAGCAGAGGCAGGGCGGCTTCGGCGCTGTCGGCCTCCACCGCCTCCATCCCCGCCAGCCGCAGGTTCAGCGCGATCATCTCGCGGATGCTGGCTTCATCCTCTACCACAAGTACCTTGACCATCTAAGACCTCCATATTTTTCTGCCTTCTCCCTCTGCCCAAGAGCACACGGAGAAGCATTTCACCTCAGAACACCCAGCCTGCATCCGGTAAACTTCTGCAAAACTGAGCGGCATCATCCATTCAACCGGTACAACGACCGGGACAGTCGATAGCTCTGATCCTTCAGCACCACGTCCGGCCCGAACTTGGCCTGCATCTGGCGGGATGCCACCACGCCCAGGCGGGTCCAGCCCGCCGCGCTCTCGCTGGAAGGAACCAGACGCATGGTCAGCACCAGCTTACCCTCGTCCACGGTGCGCAGCTCCACGGCCTCCTCTCCCTCAGCGCTGTCGGTGAGCATCAGGTTGCCCTCCCACTCGGCAGGCAGCTCAATGTAGCAGCTGCTCTCCTCGTCCAGCAGGCCGAAGCTCTTTTCCGGCTCCGGGCTGGTGTAGTCCATCCAGACGATGAAATCCATTCGTCGGCTCTGGCTCAGGTTCAGCAGGCCCGCTTCGTCAGGCTGGGTGGGGATCTCCACGATGCCGTCGCCGTCCAGATCCCGGCTGACCAGCGTGGAGACATTGCGCAGGGACGCATTGTACAGCTCACTGGTGCTGATCTGCTCCGCGGGCAGCATCTGCTGGCTTTCCTCATCGAAGTAGAGCAGCACCGTGGCCAGATTGTTGCCCGAGAGGCCGGTCCAGCCGTCCAGTACCAGATAGCGCTTTCCGTCCGCTCCCAGGCCCGCCGCCACAGCGGCGCAGCCCGAGAACTTATCTGCCGAAAGGCCCATGACAGCCACCTGCTGGAACATCCCGTCCCGGTCAACGGTCAGCAGCTCGATCTGCACCCCGCCGTCCTCCAGCGTGGACATCAGGATCAGATCCTCGTTGCCGCCGCCGGTGATATCCTCCACCAGATACTGCTCATAGGACTGTTCCAGAATGGCATTGACCGTGCCGTTCTCGTAGGAGTACACCGCCAGATAGCTGTCCCCCTGCGCGGCGAGGTACCCCACCACCAGCTGGGTGGCGGCACCATCCTGCAGCTGTGCCAGCCGGACATTGTCCACTGTGTCCGCCAGACCCTCGATGCTCTGGCGGACCTGCCACACGCCTGCGGCATCCTTCTGCAAAAATGCAATGCAGACGTTGGAGCTCTGGGCCGTGGTGTAGAGAACAGCGGCATCCTGCTGGCCGTCACCATCCAGATCCTGCAAAAGGAACGGCGAGAGCAGCTCCCCCTGCATCGGGTATTTCAGCTGGGCGCTCTCCCCCAGCCATTCGTTCAGGGCATTTTGCAGTGCACCGTAGTCGCCCGGAAGGCGCGGGGCACGCAGCAGCTCCTCCACCTGCACATTTTCCGACATCGGAAGGCCGCACGCCGAGAGCAGGCCCATCATGCAGCCTGCACTCAGCACCAGAAACCGTCGTCTTTTCAACCGCCGTCCCTCCCTTCTGTGGAAAATTCGCAAAGTCGTGCAGAAATACAGTATAATTATAGCATTCTTGCCCCGCCATCACAAGCCCCAGCTGCTAACGCCCAATCGGGCAGCGCGGCATTCCCACGCAAGTGAAACGGGCCATTCCATCGCCCGCCCTACTGCCTGCGGCAGCAGGGTCCCACCCCAGCGGACACTTGCTTTGGGAACACCCCGCTGCCCGGCCCACACGATGCAAAAAAGGCCCTTTCCCCGAAGGGAAAGAGCCTTTGTTACACTGTTTGAACAGTCAGAGTCGATCAGACGAGCTCCAGAACTGCCATCTCAGCAGCGTCGCCGCGGCGAGCGCCGATCTTGATGATGCGGGTGTAGCCGCCGTTGCGGTCAGCGTACTTGGGGCTGATCTCATCAAACAGCTTCTTTGCAACATCTTCCTTGGTGATGTAGGCGTAGACCTGACGCTTGGTGTGCAGGTCGCTGGCCTTACCCAGGGTGATCATCTTCTCGGCCATGGAACGAACGTCCTTAGCGCGAGTGACAGTGGTCTCAATCTTGCCATTCTCTAACAGGTAGGTGACCATAGCGCGCATCATAGCGTTGCGGCTGTCGCTGGTTCTACCGAGCTTTCTGGTACCGGGCATCCCGTTTCACTCCTTAACTTAATTATTTACTCATCGTCTGTGTTCAGCTTGAAGCCGAGGGAGTCCAGCTTCGCCATGACTTCCTCGAGGCTCTTGCGGCCGAGGTTGCGAACCTTCATCATTTCGTCCTCGCTCTTGCTGACCAGATCCTCCACCGTGTTGATACCGGCGCGCTTGAGGCAGTTGAAGGAACGGACGCTCAGATCCAGCTCTTCGATGGTCATCTCCAGAGCCTTCTCCTTGTCGTCGTTGGTCTTCTCCACCATGATCTCAGCGCCAGCGGCCTCGTCGGACAGGTTGACGAACAGGTTCAGGTGCTCGGTCAGCACGCGGGCTGCCAGAGAAACGGCCTCCTGCGCATTGATCGTGCCATCGGTCCAAACCTCGATGGTCAGCTTGTCATAATCGATCGCCTGGCCCACACGGGTGCTCTCGACATTATAATTCACCTTGAGCACGGGGGTGTAAATGCTATCAACGGGAAGAGTGTTGATGTCATTCTTCTCGATGATGGCCTGTTTGTTGCGCTCAGCGGGCACATAGCCGCGACCCTTATCGAAGGTCAGCTCCATGACGAGCTTGCCGCCCTCGCCGAGGGTTGCAATGTGCCACTCAGGGTTCAGGATCTCAATATCATCGCCCTGTTTGATGTTGTCTGCAGTGACCTCACAGGGGCCGACTGCTTCAACACGCACTGTCTTCGGACCGTCGGTGTACAGCTTTGCAGCGATACCCTTCAGGTTCAGGACAATCTCGGTAACGTCTTCCTTGACGCCCTCAATGGTGGAGAACTCGTGAACCACGCCGTCGATCTTGACGCTGGTCACGGCGACACCGGGCAGAGAGGAAAGAAGCACACGACGCAGGCTGTTGCCCAGTGTGATGCCAAAACCACGCTCCAGCGGCTCTGCCACGAACTTGCCGTAGCGGCCGTCGGGAGACAGGCTTGCCGTTTCGATTTTGGGACGTTCAATCTCCATCATATCTATGCCCTCCTTGTCAAACCGATGTTGCCATCGGCCCATTATTAAATTCTTTTAAAAAGAATGCGAAAGGTCGCCATCCAGAAGGAAGGCCTCCCCTTCTTAATGGATTACTTGGAGTACAGCTCGACGATGAGGTGCTCTGCAACTTCGTAGTCGATGTCGCTGCGCTCGGGGAGCTTGGTCACAACACCCTTCAGGGTGCCGGCCTCACGGTCCAGCCAAGAGGGCAGAGCCACGACGGGAGCCTCAGGGCCAGTCAGCTTAGCGAACTTAGCAGAGCTGCGGCTGGACTCACGGACCTCGATGACATCACCGGCCTTGATCAGGTAAGAGGGGATGTTGACCTTCTTGCCGTTGACGGTGAAGTGAGCGTGAGAGACCAGCTGACGAGCGTCGCGGCGGGTCTGAGCAAAGCCCAGACGGAACACGACGTTGTCCAGACGGCGCTCCATGAGCTGGAGCAGGTTCTCGCCGGTCTTGCCGGGCATAGCCTCAGCCTTCAGGTAGGCGTTGTGGAACTGCTTCTCCAGCACGCCGTAGATGAACTTGACCTTCTGCTTCTCCTTCAGCTGAGATGCGTACTCAGACTGCTTCTTGCGGACATTGCCGTTGGAGTTGCGGGTGGTATTCTTCTTTGCATAGCCCATGACCGCAGGAGAAATGCCCAGGGCCTTGCAACGCTTTGCGATAGGCTGCGTATTCTTTGCCATAATTCAGTTTCCTCCTTCGATCAGACACGACGGCGCTTCGGGGGACGGCAGCCGTTGTGGGGGATGGGAGTCACGTCCTTGATCAGGGTGACTTCCAGGCCGGTAGCCTGCAGCGCACGGATAGCGGACTCACGGCCAGCGCCGGGGCCCTTGACGTAGACCTCAACGGTCTTCATGCCATGCTCGATAGCGACCTTGGCAGCAGTCTCGGCTGCAGACTGAGCTGCAAACGGAGTGCTCTTGCGGCTGCCGCGGAAGTTCAGGGAGCCAGAGGAGCACCAAGACACTGCATTGCCCTGCAGGTCGGTGATGGTGACGACAGTATTGTTGAACGTAGACTGGATGTGAGCCTGACCGGCTGCAATGTTCTTACGCTCTTTCCGCTTCATGCGGACATTTGCGCCCTTCTTGGCGTTATTTGCACTTGCCATTTCTCAAATCCTCCTTACTTCTTCTTGTTAGCGACAGTGCGCTTGGGGCCCTTGCAGGTACGTGCATTGGTCTTGGTGCGCTGGCCGCGGCAGGGCAGATTCTTGCGATGGCGGGTGCCACGGAAGGACTGGATCTCAACCAGGCGCTTGATGTCCAGAGCAACGTTGCGGCGCAGGTCGCCCTCAACGATGATGTTAGCCTGATCGATGTAGTCACGGATCTTAGCCTCTTCTTCCAGAGTCAGGTCCTTGACGCGGGTATCGGGGTTGATGCCAGTTGCTTCCAGGATCTTGTTAGCAGTGGTCTGACCGATACCGTAAACGTAGGTGAGACCCACCTGAACGCGCTTCTCGCGGGGCAGGTCAACGCCGGCAATACGTGCCATAGTAGTTTTCCTCCAAAATCATCCCATGTCAGTGTCGGGGTCTGCGCCGGGACTCTACGCACTTGACCCCCAGGCGCCCGAATTAGCCCTGGCGCTGCTTATGCTTGGGGTTCTGGCAGATGACCATCACGCGGCCTTTGCGGCGGATGACCTTGCACTTTTCGCAGATGGGTTTCACGGAAGGCTTGACCTTCATGATGTTGAACCTCCTTTTGGTTGATGCCCTGGCACTTATTTGGAGCGCCAGGTGATGCGGCCCTTTGACAAGTCATAGGGCGACATTTCTACGGTAACCTTGTCCCCGGGCAGGATACGGATGAAATTGGTCCGCAGCTTGCCGGAGATGTGCGCTAAGAGGATGTGCCCGCTGGGAGTGAGCTTCCCGGTGTTCTTATCCTCGCTCAACATTTCCACCTTAAAGATGGCGTTGGGCATGGCTTCACGCACGATGCCTTCGATCTCGATAACGTCTTCTTTAGACAAGCTATTTGCCTCCTCATTGGATCTGCTCAGTTTGCCATGAATTGACGGACAGGCGGCGATAACCGCCACATACTTCTTCTCCTGCGGCACAAAATCCGCAAAGTGGGCAGAAAATCCCTGTCCACCGAGAAAGCATCTGGCTGTCACGGCCATTTATAGATTATACACCTTTTGCAATGGATTTGCAAGTGTTTTTTCCGTATTTCCGATAAAAATTTCTTGCTTTTTCAAAACAGTCTTTTTCCGCCCCCTGCATTGCTATTTCCACCGTGAAGATGAATCTTTTTCACCAAAAGTTGTCAGAATTGCATAAATGGCGTCCTGCAAAACCAAAAAAGACCTCCCCTTTCAGGGAGGTCTCGGCCTCAGTGCTTACTTGAAGCTGAAGGTGCTCGGGTCAAAATCGGGATCATCCCAGCTCTTGGTCATGATCTCGGTGTGGTCCTTCAGGATGGCGATGGAATGCTCGAAGTGAGCCGCCAGACCACCGTCCTTGGTCTTGACCGTCCAGCCGTCGCTCAGCTGCTTGATCTTGTAGTCGTACTGGCAGATCATCGGCTCGATGGCGATGGTCATGCCGGGCACGAGACGGGGGCCGCGGCCCTGATGGCCGTAGTTCGGCACCTCGGGGTCCTCGTGCAGCTCCCGGCCGGTGCCGTGGCCCACGAACTCGCGGACCACGGAGAAGCCTGCGTCCTCGCAGTAGCTCTGGACGGCATAGCCGATGTCACCGATGCGGTTGCCGGCCACGGCCTGTTCGATGCCCTTGTACAGAGCAGCCTTGGTGACGTCCAACAGGCGCTGGGCCTCGAGGTCGATCTTGCCCACCCCATAGGTGCAGGCGTTGTCGCCGTTGAAGCCGTCCACCTTTGCGCCGGTGTCGATGCTCACGATGTCACCCGGACGGATGACGATGTCATGCGAAGGGATACCATGGATGATGGTATCGTTCAAACTGATGCAGGCCGTTCCGGGGAAGCCGTACAGACCCTTGAAGTTGGGGATGCCGCCATGCTTCACGATGAAGTCATAGATCAGCTTATCCAGCTCCCAAGTGGTCATGCCTGCCTCGATATGCTCACCACCGTATTTCAGGGCAGCTGCGCTCAGAGCATTTGCCTTGCGCATACCGTCCAGCTCTTTCGCATTCTTGATCTGAATCACTTTTTATGCCTCCAAAGCCTTCATGATCTCTGCCGTGGTCGCCTCGATGGAGTCACTGAAGGGGATGACAGCCAGCTTGCCGCGCTGACGGTAGAAGTCCACCAGCGGCTCGGTCTGCTCGTGGTATGCCTTCAGGCGATCCAGCACGGTGGCGGGCTGGTCGTCCTTGCGGATGACGAGCTTGCCGCCGCAGCAGTCGCACACCCCCTCGACCTTGCTCTTCTTGTTGACGATGTGGTAGCTTGCGCCGCACTTCTC
>OLCD01000400.1_pt1 | contig 7244 bp, 9 predicted proteins | sample 1607541 | NCBI WGS metagenome assembly OLCD01 (sample SAMN02674605, study PRJEB24791) | human gut metagenome, SKBSTL067 | isolation source: stool | host: Homo sapiens | place: USA | reverse complement strand
GGCCGGAACTTGCGCAGAATTTCAGAGAGGTTTATCGAGTGCTGAAGCCCGGCGGAATCTTTTTCATCTGTAACGAAGCAAACGGCGAAACGGACAAGGACAAGAAGTGGACGGAGATCATCGGCGGCATGACCATCTATACGGATACTGCACTGAAAGGGTATCTGGAAAAAGCAGGATTTTGTCAGATCCAAAGCCACAAAAATAAAAAGGGGTGGCTGTGCGTTACGGCGCAAAAGCGGTGAAATAGTGCAACCGTAACATTTGGAACAGTGAAGAGCATGGCATGGTTTGTCTGCCAAAAAGCGGAATGAGGAGAACAGGGAGGAACCTATGAAATACAAAATCGAGAAAAACACCGTGCAGGAGACGCTGATTCTCCCACTGTATTCCCGGAAGCTGTGTAATGAGCTGTATCCGAACCTTTATCGGGACGAAACAGCGGTGCATCTGATTGACCAGATCGACTACGACTTTTCAGAGGCAGAGAAAAACTCCCGCAGCCTGATGCAGCGTTTCGGTGCGCTGGAGGTCGCCATGCGGCAGAATGATCTTGCGTGGGAGGTGCGGGCGTACCTGAAAAAACACCCCTGTGCGGCGGTGGTCAATCTGGGTTGTGGGCTGGATAACACTGGCAGAGCCTGCGACAACGGCAGATGCAAAATTTACAATCTGGATTTCCCGGATGTGATCGCCTTGCGGCAGCAGCTGCTGCCTGCCGGGGAGCGGGAGCAAAACATCCCCTGTGACCTGAAAGACCCCGCATGGTTTGACAAGATCGATGCCTCCGGCGGGGCGGTGTTCTTTGCCGCCGGGGTGTTCTATTACTTCCTGACGGAGCAGGTTCGGGAACTGGTGCAGGGGATGGCAGATGCTTTTCCCGGCGGGGTGCTGGTGTTCGATGCCGCCAACCGCACGGCGGTAAAGATGATCGCCAAAACGTGGCTCAGGACGGCGAAAATCAAGGATGTGGGAGCATATTTCGCGGTTTCGGATGCGAAAAGCGAGCTTTCCCCATGGGACAGCCGTTTGCAAGTGTCCAGCCGGGGCTATATGCTGGGGTACAACGATTTGAAAGATCCTTCTGTCAGCGGCTTTTTCCGATTTCTCGCCAAGGTCGGGGACAACGGGATGAAAATGCAGATCGTGAAGATCGGATTTGGAGACAGACAATGAAATATGCCGGGATGCCCTTTGGGATGTGGATGCTGTTTGCCGGTTCCTTTCAAAAGCAGCTGACCTCTGTGCTGGGCTATGATGCAGCAACCGCAAAAGCCGTCATGAAAAAGGCAAAGCCGCAATACCGGCAGATCATCCGCAGGCTGCCGGAGTTTGAAAAGGCAGACCGTTTCAAAATGAATCTGGTCAACTGTGCCTTGATCGGGGCGTTCATTCTTTCTATGCCGCAGTGCCCGGAGGTGGACAGGCTGACGGATTACTACGCAAGATCCATGATGACTGCACCCATGCAGTGGTTCTGCCGCAAGAGCGGAAAAAGCAAGTTCACCCCAAAGGATATTGCCGCTATGAAAGCCACCGCTGCCCTGAAAGCCGCCGACCGCAACCCCTACTCGTGGAACATGGAGTTTTACGAATACCCGGATGGCAGCGGCTACGAGGGACGCTTTACAAAATGCGGCATCTGTGTGCTGATGAAGGAGCTGGGACTGTACGACCTGACCCCCGCTTTGTGCCATCTGGACTACACCATGAGCGAAGCGGGCGGTGTGACAAATTTTGTGCGGCAGTATACCCTTGCCTCCGGCGGACCCTACTGCGACTGCGGGTACAAAAAGAAAATAAATTAGGAGGAGTGTGCGATGCTTGTCAAGTCGATAACAGAGGAAGAAATTTACGGTATCGGCCATTCTTTCGGCTATTATGATTACGGAGAGGAAACGGGAATGTCCGCTGCCTTTTCCGGGAAAGAAGCCACTGCAAACAATATCTGTGCTTATGTGCGCGGGGTACGATAAAACCAAAGGGAGTTCTGCCCGGACCTTCGTCCGTGACGGAACTCCCCTTTTTTAGCTTTATAGAAAAACCATAAGTCATCTGCCACACTCAACGGAGCAAAAACCACACGCCCAGCAGGATCGCAAGGAAGATCAGGTTGGACAGGGTGAACAGCCCAAAATACTGCTTCTTCCCCTGTGGCAGCTCCCGTGTGATCTGCCGGTAGGAGATAAGACTGGCCATGGATGCGATCAAAGTGCCAAGACCTCCCAGATTGGTGCCGATGATGAGGGCTTGTGTCTCTGCCGTGAACCCGGACAGCAGCAGGGCAGCGGGAACATTACTGGTGACCTGCGAAGCAAGAACCGCCACCAGCACTTCCCGGCCGGTCAGAAACTCCTGCAGCCAGCCGGAAAAGGCCGGAATGCGCCCCAGATTGCCAATGAAGATGAAAAAAGCCACAAAGGTCAAAAGCAGGGAATAGTCCACTGCCCGTAAGGTGTGCGGGTCTGCAAAAAGAACGCAGACGAGTACAGCGGCAAAGGCAATGCCATAGGGCAGCACCCGGATCACGGACAGCAGGCAAACGGCAAACAGAACCAGATACAGCAGGATGATCTTCTGATCCCCCTGAGATGCAGAAGAAACAAGCTCATCCACGGAGAGGGCGGCAGAGGCTTTCCGGCAGACCAGCGCTGCCCAAGCCAGCAGCAGGAGCAGAGAGACCAGTGTGTAGGGCAGCATAAGAAGCACAAATCCCTCGATGCTCATGCCACTTTTTCCGTAAAGATAGAGGTTCTGCGGGTTGCCGATGGGGGTCAGCATACTGCCAAGATTTGCCGCAATGGTCTGCATACAGACCACCGGAATCAGAAGGGAGCGGCGGACATCCGCTCCCAGACGGCTCAGGACCACGAACGTAAAGGGAACGAAGGTCAGCAGGGAAACATCGTTGGTGATGAACATGCTTCCGAAAAAGCACAGCCCGACCAGTACCAGCGTCAGCTGAAAGGTGCTGTGGGTGCGGGACAGCAATGCCCGGCCCAGTCCATCAAAAAAGCCCTGCCGCCGCAGCCCGGCCATGACCGTCATCAGGGAAAACAGGATCGCCAGCGTGCGCAGGTCGATGTAGCCGAGATACTGCGCATCCGGCGGAACAAAGAAGGCGGAGACAACGGCCAGCACAGCGGCCGCGGTGAGGACCGTTTCCTGCTGAATGAATTGTTTGAGTAGTTTCATAGAGACACATCCTTGTAGTTGTAAAGGCTGCCCTGCTACGGTGCCGGACGGCCTTTTTCCGTATTTCAGAGCAACAGCTCAAACAACCCGATCATCAGCGGCATGGTCAGGATGTAAAGCAGCGTGCTCAGGACATAGATCGCACTGGAATGAGAAGCATCCCGGTCATAGAGCTGTGCCATGGAGGTGACTGTTGCACAGGCGGGGGTAATGGCAGAAAGGTAGACCGTCATCAGGATGGACTTGCCGTCCGGGACCCAGTGGGAGGCTTGAACTGCCCAAAGCAGCAGAACGATGACCAGCGGAACACCCAGCAGACGCAGAAATACCGGCAGATAGTTGCGCGGGGTGCAGAAAACCTTTTTCAGGGGGACTTCCGCAATGGCCATGCCTGCCAGCAGCATTCCCATGGGGCCAATCATATTGCCGACACTGCTCAGTGTGCTGGTGATCGGGGCAGGCAGCGAGATGTGCAGCAGGTACAGCAGAGCACCGGCTGCAATGGCAATCAGATTGACATTGGTAAGGAGCTTGCGCCATTCTAGCCGGGCAGACCCCTGCAGGCAGGCGCTTGCATGGGTCCAGAGCAGTACCAGCTGTACAATGACAAAGGCGCAGGAGTAGACAACATATTCCTCCCCCAGCAGGGCCTGCACGATGGGAATGACCAGCGCGGCGGCATTGCTGTAAATGATATTGACCTGCTCCACGGCGTCCAGCTTGAGAGCTTTGCGGAACAGCGCATTCAGAAGCAGAAATACAACGTGCATTCCAACGGCGATGCCCATGGAATAAAGCAGCCCGGTACGAATCTCCGGTGTATCCTTGATCTGAAAGGCGTTCAGAACGACACAGGGCATGACCAGATAGACAAAGACCACAGACAGCACCTTACTGTCCGATGCCTTCAACAAGCCGGTTTTTACAACGGCATATCCCATCAGCAGAATCAGAAATAGCTGCGCGATCTGCTGCATCAATAAAAGGCTGATTTGCATTTGGATCTCCTCTTTTGCAATTCGTTTTTGCAGCACCATCCTACTCCATTGGCGGGACATCGTCAAGAGAAAACAGAAAAAATGCGATCAGAATAAGAGAAAAACGGATGGCTCCGCAGAACCATCCGATAAAACTGGTATCATCAGTCTTTCCGATACTTATACGCACCCTCAATGGCGTGGATCAGATGATAACGGAACCGGGCCTGTTGGGGTAAATCCCTTTCTGCTCGTCCGGTTTCCCAAAAGCCCACGGGGGCTTTTCGGCTTAAGCAAGGATCCCGGTGGACTGCAAAAACAGCACCAGCATCATCACCGGAGCAACGTATCGGATCATCACCCGGTAGAGTTTCTTGCGGCGGAAGGTTTCGCCGTTGCGCTGCATCTCGTCAATGACGTAATCCGGTGCCATGACCCAGCCAATCAGGATGGTGGACAGCAGGGCAATGAAAGGCATCATAACACTGTTGCTGACATAGTCCATGATATCCAGCAGCTGACCCACCGATCCGTTGGGGAGCTGTACTTCAAAATAGAAGATGCTGTAACCCAGCGCAATGATGGCGGAAGCGGCCAGATAAATGACCGCCAGCACAAGCACCGTCTTTTTGCGGCCCGAGTGGAAGATCTCCATGCAGTTGGCGGTGATGGATTCCAGCACCGAGATGCAGGAGGTCAGGGTGGCAAAAATGGCAGTGACAAAGAACAGGATGCCAACGAACACGCCCGCCTTGCCCATGGCGTTGAACACCTTGGGCAGCGAGACGAACATCAGGCTGGGGCCTGCGCTCATGCCCTCGGTGCCAGAGAAAACATACACGGCGGGGATGATCATGGCACCGGCCAGCAGGGCTACGCCGGTATCGAAGATCTCGATCTGATTCACTGCTTTGTTCAGGTCTACTTCCGGTTTGACGTAGGAACCGTAGGTGATCATAATGCCCATGGACACGCTGAGGGAGAAGAACAGCTGGCTCATGGCATCCAGCAAAATCTGCAAAAAGCGGCTGACGGTCAGCCCTTCCATGTGCGGGGTCAGGTAGTAGCGCAGACCTTCCAGACCGGTGCGCATCTGGCCGGAGGCATCCTCGTGGCGCAGGGTGAGGGCGTAGCCCGCAATCACCACCACCAGTACCAGCAGAATGGGCATCATGTAGCGGGACACCCGCTCAATGCCTCCCTCCACGCCATTGTATACGATGAAAGCAGTCACGCCCATGAACAGCAGAGCGAACACCACAGGGGAGACCGGCGAGGTGATGAAGCTGGTAAAATAACCGTCCTCAGCAGCGGCAGCAGACTGTCCGGTCAGGTAGACTGCCGCATATTTCGTGATCCACCCGCCGATGACGGCATAGTAGGTCATAATCAGAACTGGCACCAGAAAGGTCAGGATGCCGAGGAATTTCCACTTGGGGCGCATGCTCTCGTAGGCGCGGATGGCACTCTGCTTGGTGCGGCGGCCAATGGCGATATCCGAGGTGAGCAGCGTGAAACCGAAGGTCAGCACCAGCACCAGATACACCAGCAAAAACAAACCGCCGCCATCTTTTGCGGCAAGGTACGGGAACCGCCACAGGTTGCCGACACCCACCGCACTTCCGGCGGCAGCAAGGACAAATCCGATTTGTCCGGAGAAACTGCTTGCTTTCTTTTCCATGATTCTGAAACTCCTATCCGTATTTCCTATTGTAATATAGTATAACATGAAGTATCATATCAGTAAACCGAATAAATTTACTATGACCTATAAATTTTACTTATGGAGTATTTGAGATGCGGGAACAGAAAGACCGATACGAGATATTCTTGAAAGTGTGCGAAACGGGCAGCTTTTCCAAAGCAGCGGAGGCACTGAACTATACCCAATCCGGCCTCAGCCAGTTCATGGCTAATTAAAGGGAACAAAAAGAAAGGAAAAGCACAATCCAGACGGTATCAGCGGCAGGCTACAAGAATAAATTGTGATTTCACAAGATTGGTGTTATAATAAGAGAAAAGTTCCTGCCGGGGCAACCGCCCGGTGGTATGGATAGAAAGGCAGGAAAACAATATGCACATCAGCACGGACGGATGCACCGGGAATATTTGAGAAAAGTCCACCCAGCCAGATTGAACACATTGATACTGACCGGAGAATTGTGGACATATCTTGCAGACCTGAACGAACAGGCACAGGAACGGTTAGATACCATCATGGAGCAGATGAAAATTGCCGAGGGCGTAACCGAGAAATTAAAGTGTACCCGTCAAATGGAATGGGTGCGGCGATGTAATAACATTCACAATCGGGCAGAAGAAATTATTTTGCATGAGATAATTTATTCATAATAGTGTGGTGTCAGGATTATGACAAATCAGAGGTTAAAAGGTGCGTTATGTTAAAAAGCATAGGGTTATATTTTAGAAAAATAGATTTTCTGAATTTTGCAGTTGGAGCTATAATGCCAATCATTGTATTGTTTATAGTTTATTCATCAGTCAAATCAAATATAATTCTTCAAGACACTGATTTTTTGTCACTGTTGATGAATCATAAAGGGAAATTCATATTTTACTTTTTCGTGTCCTTTATTGAAGAAGTTATTTTTAGAGGAATTATTTTTGGGCTGTTGCTGCAAAAATGTAAAAATAAGTATTTGAGTTGCGTAATAGCTGCACTTATTTTTACACTACCACATATTTTTAATACCGATAATATTTCTGTTCTGGTAATGTTTATTTTTCCTTTTCTATATGGAATATTTGCCAATGAAATGTTTTACACTACAAAGAGTATTTGGATGCCCACAGGATTTCATTGGTTATGGAATTATACAATAACAAGTTTGTTTCTTGTTACAGGAACACAAAGTTTCATATATGTACATATCATAGCAGCAATGGTTATAATGATACCGTTGTTTTACATTGTTATTGGGAAAACACGCCTAAGTGGCGATTGATAGCTTACAATTTATCGCTTTATACAATATCAACTGAATAACCACAGCACGAACCGCTGCTACATGGAAGCCAACAAACCATGCAACAGCGGTTTTTCTTTACCGT
>OLCD01000349.1_pt1 | contig 7986 bp, 5 predicted proteins | sample 1607541 | NCBI WGS metagenome assembly OLCD01 (sample SAMN02674605, study PRJEB24791) | human gut metagenome, SKBSTL067 | isolation source: stool | host: Homo sapiens | place: USA | reverse complement strand
TAATTTATAGTAATATTTTATTAAAAATAAAACCATTATTACTTTCAATTCTAGATAAGTTACTCTATCTTTGTAAGGTAACACAAACAAAAGTGTAACCTTATATGAATCAAGACCATTGTTTAGTAGAACAGTTTGAAATGATATTTAGAGCTCATTTCTCTTCAGTGAAGTTTTTTATCAATATGTTTCTTAAATCGGAAGCAGATGCGGAAGATTTGGCTCAAGATGTATTTGTACGTTTATTGGATTATAAACAAATGCTTCGTCCGGATACTGTAAAGTATTTCTTGTTTACCATTGCCCGTAACATCGTAACCGATTATTTACGCAGATACTACAAAAAACAAGAAGTGAATAATTATATCTATGATATGATCCCTTCTTTTACTAATGAAACAGAAGAGAAGATTATTGCCGATGACTTGTGTAAGACAGAACAACGGATACTTGCTGTCTTTCCTGTACAACGGCGTACGGTGTATGCGTTGAGCCGTTATGAAGAAAAAGATACGGAAGAGATAGCCAATATGTTGAATCTTAGTCAGCGTACGGTAGATTATCATTTATTTTTAGGACGTCGTGACATGCGCCGATATATGAAGAATTGCATTTAATATGAACTGAATCAATAAATAGAAGTGAAGCCAATGAAGAAAAAAAGCAGAAAAAGTAAAATGGCGGGATGTCTGCACATCTTGCCGAGTCTTGAGAATAAAAATAATAATGTAAAAACCTCAGATTTAATTTCATGAAACTCCGAAAGAAAATGCTATGTATGGTAAAGCAGGTGAAGAAGATAACAATCTTTGCTTGTTTGGTGTGTGTGGTGTATCCCGTTGCTGGGATACAAGCGGCTGTCGGTGAACAGCAGTCGGTAGCACAAACCCTGAAGAAAATTAAAGGAAAAGTGATTGACGTGTTAGGTGAGCCGCTTATCGGCGTCAATGTGAGTGTAGTCGGACAAACGGGTGGTACGATTACCGACATTGATGGTAACTATTCGCTAGATGTTCCTGCGGGTGCTAAATTGAAATTTAGTTATATCGGTTACGAAGACCAAATAATTGATGCAGGTGTAAAAGCGGTACTAAATGTGACAATGAAGGAGAGTACTGAAGTGCTCGAAGAAGTGGTAGTTGTAGGATATGGCGCACAGAAGAAAGAAACACTAACAGGTGCGGTGACCGTAGTTAGTGACAAGATGTTAAAGGATAAGGGAGCTCTCTCTAATCCTGCACAGGCTTTGCAAGGACAAGTGCCGGGAGTCATTATAACCCGTAACTCGGCTGCTCCGGGAGATGAGAGCTGGAATATGAAATTACGCGGTTCATTCTCGAAGAATAATTCAGCTCCGTTGGTGATTATTGATGGTGTGGAGTCTGACGATTTTTCCCAATTAAATCCGGGTGATATAGAGTCCATCAATTTCCTTAAAGACGCTTCTGCAGCTATCTATGGTAGTAAAGCTGCCGGAGGTGTTGTTCTGGTACAGACTAAAAAGGCCAAAGAAGGTAAGGTAAAGGTGGAATATAGTGGTTCGGTAACTGCTAAATTCGTAGGGTTGCAGCCTACACTGATGACATTGGATGAGTGGTGTGATGCTATGGAACAAGCTCGTTTGAATGATAACAAAAAGCTGGCAGACGATCAATGGCTGCAATACGTAGCTTTGGCTCGTCAGAATAAGGGACATTATATTAATGTGGAGCAGTCGGGTAATCCTTTCCCGGATTCTTTCCAAGGTTTATACGACTTCGTCTTTTTTGATACCGATTGGCAAGATATCATGTGGGGGACAGCAGCTTCCACTTCACATGAACTGAGCGTATCGGGCGGTAACGAAAGGTCTGTCTTCCGTCTTTCCGGACGATATATGTATGATGATAGTAATTTGAAATGGGGTAACAATAAGAATCAACGTTATAATTTTCGTTTGAGTAATACATTCCATCTTACAAAGAACTTTGATCTTGAGTCTATCATTTTCTATTATCGTCAGGATCAAGTGTCACCGACGCAAATTGGAGAAGCTTTGACAGCCGGAACGCAACAACCGGGTTTTCCTTCTTCCACGATGGATGGGAAACCTTATGCGTGGGGTAACTGGGCTACGCCCAACTGGCGTTGTGAATTGGGAGGAGACAACAAACTCAACACTTCCGGTATCAATATCAGTGAGACATTTAAATATCGTTTTGACGAGCATTTTGATGCAGTAGCCACTTTGGGGTATAACACCTCTACTGCCATTCGGGACGTGAAAAACCAAACAGTAGATTATTATGACTACACTGGTACAAAACGGGAAACGCGTGTGGAACCCAGGCAAGAGGATACTTATTATATTAAAACAACTGCACGAACCAATCTGTATACGTTAAATTTCTATTTGAACTGGAAGCGGACATTCGGTAGTCATAACCTCGGAATGATGCTTGGTACGCAATATAGCATGAAAGAATATGATTATACTGCAACTAAGGCTTTGAATATTTTACCTTCACTGAATATTATCAACGGAATAGGAGAGATAACATTACGCAACACAAAGAATGAAGGACCTTCCAGATATCAGGAAGCATTGCTTTCTTATTTTGCACGTTTGAACTATAACTATAAATCCAAATACTTGCTTGAAGGAAATTTCCGTTATGACGGTTCTTCTAAATTTCAGCCGGAGAATCGTTGGGCTTTCTTTGGAGGTGTATCCGGAGGATGGCGTATCAGTGAAGAAGAGTTTGTGAAAGGGCTGGGTGTTTTCGATGATTTGAAACTACGTCTTTCTTATGGTACAGTGGGTAATCAGGGAGGTATTGATCGATACGATGGTGTGCAGCTATACGATTTCAAACAGAATGGAGGTGCATTAGTGGGGAGTGGTTTACTTTCCTATGTGGATACAAACGGTAAGCTGTTGAGTACAGACCGTACATGGGAAGTCATCAAGAACTACAATATCGGTTTGGATTTCGGTTTCCTGGATAATCGACTGACAGGTACTGCCGAACTTTTTTGGAAGAAGTGTAACAATATGTTGATTGATGTCACCTATCCTGGAACATTGGGGGATAAAGCTCCTACCGCTAATAGAGGTAGTTTTAAGGCAAACGGTTGGGAAGGCACGATTAACTGGTCGGATAAAATAGGAGAAATTTCCTATCATCTGGGGGGGACTTTCACCTATACCACTAACAAATTGGTAGATAATGGGGGTGACGCTGTGATTAAATCCGGTGTAGTTTCAAATCGTGAAGGCTATCCGTTGAATTCCGTGTTCGGTTTGAAATATTGCGGTAAGATACAAACGCAAGATCAGTTGGATAAATATATTAATCAATATGCCAATGGCAATAACAATATTGCTATGCCTGGTAACTTGCGTTTGGGAGATAATATGTATGAAGATGTCAATAAAGATGGTAAATTGACAGAAGCTGACTATGTATATTTGGGAACTGACGATCCGAAGGTGTCTTTCTCTTTTAATGCCGGATTATCGTGGAAAGGCTTCGATGTCTCGGTTATTTTCCAAGGAGCCGGTAAACGCACAGTATGGCGTGGTGGCGAAAATAATCAAAAGGGAAAGAATGACAATTGGCGGATACCGATGATGTCTTGGTATAATAATTCAACGAATCAGTCGGTTGGTAATGTATGGTCGGCAGAAACGCCGAACGCCCATTATCCCACTTACACACATCAGACACAGATCAATCTGTATAACTATATTTGTTCTTCCTGGTCAGTGGAAGATGGTGCTTATCTTCGTCTGAAGAATGTTACGTTAGGCTACACGTTTCCGGCAAATGTGCTTTCGAAGACTAAATTCATAAGCTATGCCCGTATTTATGTATCGGGAGCTGATTTGTGGGAGAATAGTAAAATCAAGGATGGATGGGATCCGGAAGCGTCGCGCAAAGTAGAGACATTTGGCCGCTATCCTTTTACGAGAAACCTGACGGTAGGATTAAACTTGACCTTTTAAATATTAAATAGTATGAGATTAAATAAAATAAAAAATCTGTTTGTCGTTTTAACCTTGGGACTGTCCACACACTCTTGCCTTGATCTCGAGCCGCAAGAACAGTTGGCGGAAACGAACTACTGGAACACACCGGATGACTATCTGCTATTTGCCAATCAATTCTATGGCTGGACACGTCACTTTTCAGGAGCAATGGAATATAAGTCGACAAAACCGGTACATTCTGATTATACTTCAGATCTGTTTACCAATAAAGATGAACGTAATTTATTTAGCAATGGAAGCAATGCTGTACAGCCTGCGGATGCTAACTATACCAGCAATTACTCGCACATCCGCCGTACGAATCTGTTATTGAAAAATGCAGAGTCATATGCCACTCCGAGTGACATAGCCCAGTATGTGGGTGAAGCAAAATTCTTTCGTGCTTATTCTTATTTCGATTTATTGCAACTATATGGCAATGCTATTTTGGTGAAGGAACCTATGGAGGTAACTGATGCGCGAATGTATGTCAAGCAGAATGATCGTAGTGAAGTGGCTGATTTCATCATTAAAGATTTGAAAGAAGCCGTTCCTCTGTTACCGAAGTTCTCCGAAATACAAGAGTATGGGCGCATAAGTCGGGAAGGATGTCAGGCATTCTTGTCACGAGTGGCGTTGTACGAAGGTACCTGGCAAAAAAGTCGTGGTAACGTAGAACGTGGAAAAGAACTGCTGGATATTGCGGCGAAAGCTGCCAAAGACGTGATCGATAGCAAAACATTCAGTTTGTTCAAACCGGAAGCATTGGGTGACAGTGCACAGAAATATATGTTCATCTTGGAGGATGCGAAGTCTAATCCTGCCGGATTACAGAAAAGTGCTAATAAAGAATATATATTTGCTCGGCGCTTTGATGAAATATTGGCACCTATCAACTGGAATATTACACAAAGTTCATTATATAATGCAATATGGATTAGTCGTAAATTCGCCAATATGTATCTTTGTCAAAATGGACTTCCCATCACTTATGGAGGAAAAACAAACCCTCAATTCAAAGGGTATATGAAAATAGATGATGAATTTCAGGATCGTGACAATCGTATGCGTTATACAATGATGCGTCCTCACGATAACTTTTGGAACAATCAGAAACCACGTACTTCTTGGGATGGAAAGGATAAGAACCCATATATATCTAATTTTGTGCCGAAGACGGGGACCGGATATCACAATCAGAAATGGGCAACAGAGCGTAAGGTGGAAGATAAAAAAGAAGGTTATGATTTTCCTATAATCCGTTATGCTGAAGTTTTGTTGAATTATGCAGAGGCAGTGTATGAACGGGACGACAAGATCTCGAATACTGACCTGAATATTTCCTTGAATTTGGTGCGTCTCCGTGTTAATCCGGCTATGACTCCATTGACTAATGAACTGATTACCCAAAATGCGGGTATGGATATGCGGACAGAAATCCGCCGTGAGCGTACCATTGAACTATTCAATGAAGGCTTCCGCTTAGATGACCTGAAACGTTGGAAGACAGCAGAAACAGAAATGCCGATGGATATTGTAGGAATTCAGTGGAAAGGTACGGAGTATGAAAAAGTGTGGGCGAATTGTCCTTATGAGACCAATGCTGAAGGTTGTATCATTATTGAAAAGGGGCGTAAATGGGAAGAAAAGAACTATCTGTTCCCGTTGCCGAGTGACCAGTTGCAGTTGAATCCTAATTTGCAACAGAATCCCGGATGGGAATAATAATAAAAACAAATAATTGTAAGTGACATGAAAAACAGATATTCATTGTTTAAGAAAGGATATTGGGAGGCTGGTGTATTACTTGGCTTATGTCTGTTAATAGCTTCCTGCGGAGAGAAGGAATTTACTACTGACATGCCCGAGAACAAGTTGATTACAGCTATTTCATTGGAAGTGAGTAGTGAACTGCCTGTGCAGTTGGGAACAGATACAACTATTGTCTATCATATTACTCCCGAAAATGCGGATCATACAGAGTTGAAGTGGACGACTACTAACGAATTGGTAGCTACAGTATCACAAGATGGAACGATTTCTGCTAAATCGTTGGGAAAAACGATGATTACCGTAACTCCATCGGTAGGATTTGGAACAGCATCCACTGTACGGACTATCGAGGTAACAGTGATTCCGGAAGTAATCAAGACTACCGGGATTCAGTTTACAAACGTTGAGGAAGGAGTTTACGAAACTGATAAATTACAGTTGAAATATGATATATTGCCTGCTGACCATACTTATTCTTATTTGACTTGGGCAAGTAGCAATGAAAATATTGCGACGGTAGATAAGAATGGAGTAGTGACGGGGATAAAAGCCGGAGATGTGACTATCTATGCATATACGCACGATGGCAGTAATGTAAGAGGAGAATATTCATTGAAAGTGATGAAATATGAACCTGCGACGAATGTTGAGATTGTTCCTCATACGGATGTTCTCTACTGGAAACAGCAACTTGATTTAGACTTTACGCTAACACCGGAAGTAGCTACTGTAAGTTCTGTGGAATGGACATCAAGCGATGAGAAGGTATTGACTGTGGAAGGAGGAAAAGTGAAAGCCATGGGCTTCGGAGCAGCCACTGTTACTGCCACTTGTATAGAGACTGGCAATAAATCGACTATCGACTTGACTGTAGCCTCAGGTTTTTATGTATGGGATGCCACAACAGACTTTGAGGGATGGGCTATCAATAGTAATATTGGCTCTATGGAGCGTAAAGACGGAAAACTGGTTATGACCGTGACTGCTGATAATAATAAGCGCGTGTATATGCAAAGAGTCTATAGTACGGTAGCTAATCAGATGGATATGAATTTTAAAGATTATCCGGTGATTGCCATGAAATGCACAGATATACCATCGGGTGCACAATATACTCTTAATCTTGCTAACTTGGGAAATACCATAAATATCGCACCGGCTATGAAAGTTGAGAAATTGTCAGATGGTACACAACTGGTTTATTATGACGCATCTTCCTTAGCACAGTTTACCAATACAGAAGGGGTCGTTCCGATTAGAGCCTTTATGTTCAAGATATTAAAAGTCGATATTCCTTCATTCTCGGCAGACTGGATACGTACATTTAAGAGTGTAGAAGAAATGATGACGTTTTCAGAGGTTGAGGCTGGGAAATAATATGGACTTATATTCACCTTATAGTTAAATGATTATGAAGATAGATTATATAAAGAATCAGATAAAGGTAGCAGGCATGGTGATTGCCTGCACCTCACTATGCTCGTGTAACAGTGAAATAGAAGATGGGACGACCGATATAGATAGTTGGCCGTTGCCTCGCATAGAAGTGACCTACCCTACGGAATTTGAACACCCGGGAGTTGTTTTTACTGTAGAAGACATCGAGCGTTTTCGTAAGATTGCTACCCAACAGATACAACCACAATATGCGGGTTATGAATTATTGAGCGCGGATAAACTCTCTCAAAGTACATATATAATGAATGGTCCTTATGATGAAATTTATGCCGGTGAAGATGCTTCTCATCCGAACATCATGAATCAATTTGGAAACGATTTTGCGGCAGCTTGTCAGAATGCCATTATGTTTGCTGCTACACAACAAAAAGGCTATGCTGATAAGTCAATGGAGATAATACGTGGCTATTCCGCCAGCCTTAAAAAGCCTGTCTATAGTGCGAGACAAGCCGGTTTGGATCATGTATTGATGGTGGGTAACTTATGCATAAAACTAGTTTATGCTGTTGAGCTTATGCGATATCTTGATGGTTCCGGGATGACGAATGAGGACTTTCAGGGAGCATGTGATATGTTTAAGCGGTGTTTTATTCCCGTATTAGATGATTTCTTCTCTATCACAGAGCCTAAGAATAAGGCAGTCGGTAACTTTGGCGCATCTGCCATTAACTGTTACATGGCCATGGCGATTGTATTGGATGATATGGAAATGTATAAGAAAGCTATAGATATTTATCTTTACG
>OLCD01000332.1_pt1 | contig 8228 bp, 9 predicted proteins | sample 1607541 | NCBI WGS metagenome assembly OLCD01 (sample SAMN02674605, study PRJEB24791) | human gut metagenome, SKBSTL067 | isolation source: stool | host: Homo sapiens | place: USA | reverse complement strand
AGATTACGATGGTTGACGCTGTTCAGAAGAAAACGATTTTTCAGAAGCAGGCTTGTGTCACGTGCCGGCTGTCCAATGTGGAGCCCATTCATGCACGTATTGAAACGCTGAAAGGAAAAACGTTTGAAGTGGTGACCAGTCGAGCGTTTGCCTCTTTAAAAGATATGGTGGAACTGACACGGGACGTTCTGTCAGAAGACGGACGTTGGCTTGCAATGAAGGGTAAGTTTCCGGATCAAGAAATCGCAGAATTACCATCTGATATCGAAGTGGAGAAAAAGCTGCTCTTAACGCTTGGAAATGGAAAAATTGAACGCGTTTTAATTGTCCTCAAGCGTAAGAATGCTCAATGAGGTTGGTTTTGAGGTGATTTAAACGCGGTTTGGTTGAGCGGGCTAAAAATTTCCTTTTAAATCAATGGCTCATCATTAAATTGTCATGTAAAGAAGGTATACACAGCAATTTTCAGGACTCTGAACTCACAAAATGATCATGTTTGAATCCGAAATTGCCAATCTGTACACAGCGGCCATTATGGTCTTTGCAGCATTGGTGCCTGTACTCAATCCGTTTGGTGGTGCAATGTTTTTTCTGACGCTGACCAACGGAGTCGATCCTCATATACGTGGCGCAATGGCCAATCGTATCGGGTTGTACTCGCTGATTGTGTTACTGGTTTGCTTGTTCGCCGGAAACATCATTCTTAATTTCTTCGGAATATCGATTGGTGTTTTGCGAATGGCAGGTGGGATTGTTCTGTTTAGTGCTGGATGGCAGGCTTTGAACGCACCGGCACAAGAAGAGGGTACTCCTTCTGGTCAACCAAAGAGTGCTCGAGCCCTCTCCACCATGGCCTTTTACCCGTTTACATTGCCGCTGACGACCGGTCCCGGAGCGATCTCCGTTGCTGTGGCCATTGGTGCGACTCCTTATGAGGATGTCGGGCAGTTGATTGGGACAGTGTTGGGGATTGCATTGAGCATTGCTCTGGTTTGGGTGTGTTATCGCTATTGCGACAGAATCACCCGAGCCATTGGAGCAGCGGGATCGGATGCGTTGGCAAGAATTTTCTCGTTTATTTTGATATGTCTTGGTGTCTCTACGTTCTGGACAGGTTTTTCTGAATTGTGGGCACAGCTTTAAGCGCTTTAATGCGCAAATAAGATTACGGAGCATAAAAAGAAGATGGCTTATATCTTTTGCATTGCCAATCAAAAAGGTGGCGTCGGAAAAACAACAACCGCAGTGAATACGGCCGCCGCTTTGGCAAAAAAGCGCAAGAAGGTTTTGTTGGTAGACCTGGATGCTCAGGGAAATGCCACAACGGGATCTGGAATTGAAAAAAGTGATTGTGAATTCACTATTTATGATCTTTTGGTAAATAAAAAGATCAAATTCGATCAGGTTGTGCAGAAGAGCGAAGTGGGCGGTTATGACGTTTTGCCATCCAATCGCGAATTGTCGGCAGCTGAACTTGAAATTGCCGAGATGAAGGATCGAGACAATTTGCTCAAGAACATTCTGGCAAAGGTTGAAGACAGCTATGACTTCATTTTGATCGATTGCCCACCTTCTCTGTCTCTTATCACCGTAAATGCTTTGTGTTGCGCAATGGGTGTGATTGTTCCAATGCAGTGCGAGTATTACGCGATGGAAGGTTTGAGTGATCTTGTTGAGACGATCAATCGTGTCGTGGCCAACAAGAATCCGAATCTCAAGGTGATCGGCGTATTGCGTGTGATGTACAGCCCGCGAATCTCATTGCAGAACCTTGTGAGCAATGAGCTCATCCAAACTTTTGGTGCTGTTGTGTTTGATACGGTGATTCCGCGTAATGTCAGTTTGGCGGAAGCGCCTTCTTTCGGAAAACCCGTGATGTACTACAAGAAGACCAGTACGGGTGCCAAGGCTTATCTAGATTTCGGCCGTGAACTGATTCGTCGTGTCAAAGACGAAGTGCAAGCCGTGCAAAAGGAGTAACGCGTTATGCCACCTAAGAAAACCAGTCGCCTCGGTCGGGGCCTGTCTTCCTTGTTGGGCGCCGAGGTGCCTGCCAACATTCCGACGCCGGCAAAGGCTAAGGCTGCTGCAACGGCAGCTCAAGAACAAAATGCGGGACCGGCCGTTCGAGAGATTGAAATCAGTCAGCTTAAAGCGGGCAAGTATCAGCCGCGTACGCTGATCGAACAGGAAAAGCTTCAAGAACTGAGCGATTCGATTCGACAGCAGGGCGTGATCAGTCCGATCATCGTGCGTCCGCTCGCAAGCGGCCGCTACGAGATCATCGCCGGCGAACGGCGTTACCGGGCCAGCAAACTTGCAGGCAAAAAAACGGTTCCTGCCATTGTGCGAGAAGTTGACGACAAGAGTGCTCTTGCGATGGCGCTGATTGAAAACATGCAGCGCGAAGATTTGAACGCGGTAGAAGAAGCTGCTGGTGTGAGTCGCCTGATCGAAGAATTCGGGTATACCCATGAGCAGGCAGCTGAAGCCATCGGGCGTAGTCGTTCTGCAACGACCAATCTATTGCGATTGCTGAATCTGACCGAAGCGGTCAAGCAGATGCTTGCCGACGGCAAGATTGACATGGGACATGCTCGAGCCTTGCTGGCTTTGTCCGGTGCTGAGCAAATTCAGGTTGCCAACGAGATCGTGGCCAAGGATTTGTCCGTTCGTGAGACCGAGCGGTTGATTGCTCGTCTGACGGATAAAGGCGAAGAAAAGAAATCTAAAGACGCCAAGAAAGAGCAGAGCGCGGATGACCGGATTCTTGAAGAGCGTCTGGCCGAATCGATCGGAGCCCCCGTGCATGTTGTGTATGGGAAGAAGGGACGAGGAAAAATCGTAATCGATTTTGCTGACCTAGACGATCTGGACGCGCTCATTGCCAAGCTTGCACCGGAGAAAATGTAACAAGAGCGCGAGCCTTGTTGGGCGCTTTGGTTTCGTGATGCGGAAGCAGGCGGCGGATGGCAAATCCTCTTAAGATTTGGCAAACCCGCGAAAAAACTGGCAGAATGCGCCGCCGCCTACCTCTGTGGTGGTAAGGACTTTAAGCCCTTCAGATACTTGTTAAAGAGTATGTACACACGTAAAATAGCGCCATTTAAAAAGGGGGGTTCGGCACGGTATGAATCGTGAGGAATTGGTTCGTGTCGTGCTCTGGCAATTTGCAGCCATCGTCGTAACAGCACTCGTCTCTTGGATCGGTTTCGGTTCGGGGGCGGGTTTGTCTGCTATGTTCGGTGGTTTGTGTGTTGCGGTCCCCAACGCTATGTTCGCTTTGTATCTGTTACGTAGCCTCGGAAGTAAAAAGCCTGTGGCTCCGGCGCTGATACTTCTGGGCGAGCTTCTTAAGATTTTCGTAATCTGCGTGCTCTTTGCGCTGACGGCGAAGTTCTTCACAGATCTCAACTGGCCTGCAATGCTTGCCGGCATCATCGCCGGGGTGTTCGGACAGATGATTTCTATCTTTATTAAACACTGAGACCCAAAGGGATTTGGTTATGGCTACAGAAGGAGCACTTAGCTCAACCGGATACATGCTTCACCACCTGACGCATAATGCCTCCGGCAAGATGCAGTCAATCATTGACTTTTCGGTCATCAACTACGACACCATCTTCTTTTCCATTCTCATGCTGGTTGTTTCGTTGTGGTTGCTTCGCCGCGCCGCAAAGAACGCCACGAGCGGTGTGCCGGGCAAGTTCCAGTGCGCCGTCGAAATGCTTGTGGACATGGTGGAAGAACAGAGTAAATCGATTGTGCATGGCGATCGTACCTTTATCGCTCCCTGTGCACTGACGGTTTTCGTCTGGGTCGTACTGATGAACGCAATCGACCTGATTCCTGTCGACTTGCTGCCCGCAATTGCTGGTCTTTTCGGCATCCACTACTTGCGTCCGCTGCCGACGGCAGACTTGAACGGCACGATGGGTATTTCCATTGCTGTGCTACTGCTGAGTCTGTACTACGGCTTTAAGATTAAAGGTGCAGGCGGTTGGTTCCACGAGCTGTTCTCGGCTCCGTTCGGCAACCACTTCCTGTTGTGGCCCTTTAACTGTGCATTGAATATCATTGAGTATCTTGCTAAGACTGTCAGTCTCGGCATGCGACTCTTTGGCAACATGTACGCAGGTGAACTGCTCTTCTTCCTGATCGCTCTGCTCGGCGGCTATGCCATGAGCTTCGGCGTGTTCGGGGGCTCGTTGAGCGTGTTCGGCCAGATTTTTGCCGGCCTTTGCTGGTGGTTGTTCCACATTTTGATCGTTCTGCTTCAGGCGTTCATCATGATGATGCTGACCTTGGTTTACATTGGTCAGGCTCATGACGGACACTGATGGCTATTTTTTCCTTTCTTTCTCTTTTCATTCCTAACTGGAAAAACTTAAGGAGTTTGCAATGACCAACGTTGCTATGGTTGCCCTGGCCTCCGGCCTCATTATCGCCTTCGGTGCCATGGGCGCCTGCATTGGCATCGGCATCATGGGTTCCAAGTACCTCGAATCTGCCGCTCGCCAGCCTGAGCTCATGAACACCCTTCAGACGAAGATGTTCCTGCTCGCCGGCCTGATCGACGCTGCCTTCCTTATCGGCGTCGGCGTGGCCATGATGTTCGCCTTTGCCAACCCGTTCGCCGGCTAATCCCGGTTTGAAGGATCGACGCACAAGGCTCGATCCAATACCGTCTATTTTTAATTGACGTTGCCGCGAACACCTTGACGGCGGTGGTTGAAAAGCCGATCCGCCGCTGAGGTGTGCGGCAAAAACGGGGTTGACAATGAACATTAATGCCTCTCTGTTTGTACAGATGGTGGTGTTCTTCATCGGATGCTGGATCACGATGAAGTTCATCTGGCCGCCTTTGATCAAAGCGATCGAAGAACGCCAAAACAAGATCGCTCAGGGTCTTGCCGCTGCTGACAAGAGCAATGAAGCTCTTGCCGAAGCCCAGGCCAAGGGCCGCGAGATCGAAGCAGAAGCACGTGCTCATGCGACGACCATCGTCTCTGACGGTGAAAAGCGCGGCGCAGCGATTGTTGAAAATGCCAAGGAACGCGCCCAGGCTGAAGCCGATCGCATCATTGCGAGCGCTAAGGCTGAGGCCGCACAGGAAATGCAGCGTGCCCGCGAACAGCTTCGTGACGAAGTTGCCGCTCTCGCTGTGGCCGGTGCCGAGCAGATTCTTGCTCGCGAAGTGGACAAGACCGTTCACGCACAGCTTCTTGAACAACTTAAGGCGAAGCTCTAATCATGGCTGAACTTTCGACGATTGCCCGCCCTTACGCTCAAGGCCTCTGGAAGGCTCTTGCAGACCGTGGGGACACCGCGCAGGCCGCTGAGATTGAGCAGTCGCTCTTTGCTCTCAGCTCTGCGGTTTCCGAACCGCAGGTTGCCGAACTCGTGTCCGATCCTAAGGTGACCGATGACCAGATGTATGACCTGCTTGCCGGGTCGATCGGCGAGGAGGCTCCCTCCGAGCTGAAAGGCCTTCTGCGCACAGTCATCGAAAATGGTCGTCTCTGTGCTTTGCCCGAGATCGCCGCGCAGTTCCGTGCGCTTAAAAACGAATCCGAAGGTGTCGCTGACGCCTACATCGAGTCCGCCTACGCCCTCACCAAGAAGGACGTCGACCAGCTTGTCAAAGCGCTCAGCACGAAGTTCCCCGGAGTGACGCTCCGTCCCGAAGTGTCCATCAATAAGGACCTTATCGGCGGTGTCAGCATCCGTGTGGGAGACCAGGTGCTTGACGGTTCGGTACGTGCGCGTCTTGCGCAGATGAAGGCGGCGCTCACCGCATAAATTTCGGAGCTCTAAGAATGCAACTTAATCCTAGTGAAATCAGCGAACTGCTGAAGCAGCGAATCGAAGGCCTCGGGGTTTCGGCTGATCTCCGTACCCAGGGCACCGTGGTTTCGGTGACCGACGGTATTTGCCGCGTGCACGGTCTTCACGACGTGATGCAGGGCGAAATGCTGGAATTCCCCGGCAATACCTATGGCCTCGCGCTCAACCTTGAACGTGATTCCGTCGGTGCCGTTATTCTCGGCAACTACGAACACATTTCCGAAGGCGATACGGTTAAGACCACCGGTCGCATCCTTTCCGTTCCCGTCGGTCCGGCTCCGATCGGCCGTGTGGTGAACGCGCTCGGCCAGCCGATTGACGGCAAGGGCCCGATTGCCACCGAAGAATTCGACGTGGTTGAAAAGGTTGCTCCCGGCGTGATCGATCGTCAGTCCGTGAGCCAGCCGGTTCAGACGGGTCTGAAGTCCGTTGACGCCATGATCCCGATCGGCCGCGGCCAGCGTGAATTGATCATTGGTGACCGCCAGACCGGTAAGACGGCTATCGCTATCGATACGATCATCAACCAGAAGGGCAAGGACCTTATCTGCGTTTATGTGGCTATCGGCCAGAAGGCTTCTACGATTGCCAACGTGGTGCGTCAGCTCGAAGAGCACGGCGCCATGGAATACACCATCATTGTGGCTGCTACGGCTTCCGAATCCGCCGCTCTGCAGTACATCGCTCCCTACGCGGGCGCCACGATGGGCGAATACTTCCGTGACCGCGGTCAGGACAGCCTGATCGTTTACGACGACTTGACCAAGCAGGCTTGGGCTTATCGCCAGATTTCCCTGCTGCTGCGTCGTCCGCCCGGACGCGAAGCCTATCCCGGCGACGTGTTCTACCTGCACTCCCGTCTGCTCGAACGTGCCGCTCGCGTGAACCCGGCTTATGTCGAACGCTTCACGAAGGGCGCTGTCAAGGGCAAGACCGGTTCGATGACCGCTTTGCCGATCATTGAAACGCAGGCCGGTGACGTGACCGCCTTCGTTCCGACGAACGTGATTTCCATTACCGACGGCCAGATCTTCTTGGAAACCGACTTGTTCAACGCCGGTGTCCGTCCTGCTATTAACCCCGGCATCTCGGTGTCCCGCGTGGGTGGTGCAGCTCAGACCAAGATTATCAAGAAGCTCGGTGGCGGTGTTCGTTTGGCTCTGGCTCAGTACCGTGAACTGGCTGCGTTTGCTCAGTTCGCCAGCGACCTTGACGAAGCTACCCGCAAGCAGCTTGAACGCGGCCGTGTGGTGACCGAACTCATGAAGCAGCCCCAGTACCAGCCGTTGCAGGTTTGGGAAGAAGCTGTGACGTTGTACGCTGTTGAAATGGGTGCATTTGACGATGTGGCCGTTAAGGACGCTCTCAAGTGCGAACGCGCCATGCGCGAATACCTGCAGCAGCACCACGCCGATCTGGTTGAACGCATCGAGCAGAAGAAGGAGCTGTCCAAGGAAGACGGCGCCATCATGAAGTCTGCCATCGAAGAGTTCAAGAAGAACGGTGCGTGGTAATCGGCACCAACACACTCTGAGAGGACCACATGCCTAGTACAAAGGAAATTCGCGGAAAGATCAAGAGCGTGCAAAACACGCGAAAGATCACCAAGGCGATGGAGATGGTTGCGGCCTCGAAGATGCGTAAGGCTCAGGATCGTATGCGCGCAGCCCGCCCGTACGCCGACAAGGTGCGCAATATCATTGCGCATCTTGCAAGCGCCCGTGCGGACTACAGCCATCCGTTCCTCGTCAAGCACAAGGTTCAGACCGGTAAGGCCGCGCTCATTATGGTGACCACGGACAAGGGTCTGGCCGGTGCGCTGAATACGAACATTCAGCGACAGGTTCTGCACAAGGCAACCGAGCTTCGCGAACAGGGCGTGACGTTGCAGGTGACAGCCATTGGTAACAAGGCTGTCGCATTCTGCGGTCACGCCGGTCTCGAAGTGGTGAGTCAGGCTGTTCAGCTTGGCGATCACCCCCAGCTGGAACGCCTTCTGGGTGCCATCCGCGTACAGCTTGATGCGTACGCGCAGGGCAAGGTTGATTGCGTGTACCTCGCTTATTCGCGCTTTATCAACGCGATGAAGCAGGAACCTGTCATTGAGCAGCTTTTGCCGCTTACCGACGACAAGCTCGCATCCCTCGGGGAAAAACCGCATGCGTATTCGTGGGACTACATCTACGAACCGAATGCGCAGACCGTGCTCGACGAATTGCTCAAGCGCTACGTCGAAGCTTTGATTTATTCGTCGGTTGCAGAAAACATGGCTTCCGAGCAGTCTGCCCGTATGGTGGCCATGAAGGCCGCTTCGGACAACGCCAAGAAGTTGATCGGTGAACTGCAGCTCGTCTATAACAAGACCCGTCAGGCCGGCATTA
>OLCD01000330.1_pt1 | contig 8283 bp, 10 predicted proteins | sample 1607541 | NCBI WGS metagenome assembly OLCD01 (sample SAMN02674605, study PRJEB24791) | human gut metagenome, SKBSTL067 | isolation source: stool | host: Homo sapiens | place: USA | reverse complement strand
ACCGCTTTTTCCCATCGGCAGCGGTCATTTTCAAAGCGTTACAGTTTGTAACGGTTTCATTTCCCTCGTCTTTTAAGCGTTTTTTCATTACGCGCCAGTAGGTTTGAGGGTTGGGGCTGTCGGTCAAAACCGCGACAACATCAACAATGGAAAAGTACCATTCTTCCTTTTCCTCGTCCCATGCCGTTCTGATTGCTTTGTTTTCAAAAAGCTGCAATTTGTCGTTATCCATTTGCGATACTCCTTTCCAGGCAATTCTATTTTACAATAAAATTATGACTTTTTCTACTGTAACCTCTTATCGTTCCTGCTCCCGCGTCTTGCTTTGGGACGGGTAAAGAATACTATCGACGTTCTTTTTGACAACGCCGTATTCCTGCATTTGCTTCTTGGCTTGCCGATAATCTTCATACAATTTGGTTTTCCTGTCGTTTAAGCTTCTATACTCCTTGCGCAGCGCGGCGAGATCGGGCAGCTTCTTTATCTGCATTTCCTTTAATGCCCTTGCCGCAGCTTCAAACAGGATAATTTCGCTTTCATGCCCCCGCAGATACTTTTCCTTGTCCCGCGACTTTTTGTATTCCTCGTAAATCGGTTTTAATTGTCGGTATGTGGTTGTGTGCTTGATAAGCAGCGACAAATCAGACATACGCTGCTCTACGTCCTTAACCGCCCTTGCCGCCGCGTCATGGGCGGTCATAATATCCGCAATTTTGCTTTCAAGGTCGCTATAATATTCAATCTTGTTTTCGGTCAAGAAGTTCATGCTTTTTGCAGCCTGTTTCAGATTATGGATTTTCGCCCACCGTTCATAGCCCGCCGACTGTTGCGCTTTGATACTGTTTTCAAGATCGACGACAAGCCGGATTTTCTTATCTTCCCGCAGCGGTTTTGACTTGGCGATATATACGCCCTTGATACGTTCCTTTATCGCTTCTTCCGTATAGGCCGCGCCGAGCGTCTTTGTGCGGGTAAACCGTTCCTGTCCGGCAGCGCGAAAGGAAATGTATTTGCCCTGTTTGATTTCATACCCCATTTCCTGCAAGCGGCGCAGCAGTTCGTCAAAATCTTTCACTTGGGGAATGAGAGTATCTATCGCCGTTTTCAGCTTTGCTTTGTAGCTTGTCCCTTGCTTTTCGGCGGTGTATTCTGCATAGCTTTTTCCCTTGTCCTGTCCCGGTACGACGACGGATAGCCCATGCTCTTTACATATCCTGTCGCTGGTGCGCCGGATAAAGTGATAGCTTTGCTTGTTGGAATGGTACTTTTTGTAGTCAACGAAGCTAACCGCGTTGAAAATCAAGTGATTATGCAGATGGTCTTTATCGACGTGAGTTGTCAAAACAAACTCATACTTGCCGCCTAACACCGCTTGCGCAAGTTCCATGCCGATTTTGTGCGCTTCTTCCGGCGTGGTTTCTCCCACCGCAAAGGATTGTATCAAGTGCCGCCCTAAATGGGTGCCGCGATCTCCGGCAGCTTCCCGCGTCCATGCAAACTCAATATCGGCGGTTTCCAGCCCGCAGCCGAAAGAGGACGCAAGCAGTTTCCCGTCCGTCTTTTCGGGATTTAAGATATAGTCTATTGCGGCCTTTAAGGTTGATTTAATAGGGTGCGTCTTTGTAACCGCCATATCTCGTCCACCGCCTTTTTTATATCCTCAATGTCCTGCTGGTAAACCGCCCCCGTCGCGTTGGCGCGTTTGGCAATTTGGTTGATGTTCCGGCTCACCGCTTGCAGTTCCCGGATATATGCTTTTGTGTCGCTTCGGTCAACGACAAGAATATACCCGTCTATCGCCATTTTACGGAAGTATGCCCCATACTGCTTTATGGGAAGCTGCTTCATCTTCTCGTCGATCAGCCGCTTTTCTTCTTCCGTAACGTAAAACTTCATCTGTATATTTCTCTTTCGGTTTTCCATTTCCGCACCGCCTTTCGGTATAAGGGTTTGGGATTATCCCAAAAAGCATTTTTCGCAAACGGGTACTCGTTTGCTGTGCTTGCTATCTACTCCATACCCCCACCGAAAGGCGGTATTTGTTGCGCGTTCCTTTGATTTTGGACGCAAAAAAAGATTGCAGCCGCCATGCGCTGCAATCTCCCGATTTCTCATATTGTGAGGTTAATCCTCTGCTTTTTCGACTTCCGTTATCTCCCTTGCTGTTGCGGTTACAATCCGTATGCCTTTATCGCTCATACCGTCCAGCAGCGCGTCAAGCTGCCGCCGCCCGGTGGATTTCTCCGCATTGCTGTTCGGGAAGAAAAATTGATCTACCGAAATATGATACCGGGTTACAAGGTCATAGAATACCTGTAAACTCGGCTGTTGTCCCTTGTTCTCGATATTCGCAAGGTAGCGCGGGGAAATATATAACTCGTCGCTTACCTTTTTGCGGCTCTCGCCGTATTCATTTCTCGCGGCTTTTATAGCTGCCCCGAAAGCCTTAAAGTCGTACAATGGTACGGGTCTTTTTGCCATTTTCATTCACCCTGTTACATTTTACAGTTCACCTTTCTTTTTGGATATGTCCACACAATTCATATCATTAGGTTAAATACTTCCTGTTGTGTATTGACAGTAGACTGATTTTCTGATAAAATAAAATTTATGTAAAAGGAGGCGGCGTTTATGTTGCATAGCATGCGTATTAGATAAGCATTGAAAAAAAGGATTTTCCCATTTTCAACATGGGCTTTTTTGTCATGCTTATTTTGCGGATGCTATACAAAAAACTAACGACGTATAGATATAGTATAGACATAGTGCAAGCTATGCCTTAGTTTTGTTGTACTGCTCTGTGCATTATAAATGCAGGTCAATGCTCATGTTGAGGATTGACCTGCATTTTTTTGTGTAAAAAGGACGAGTGAAATATAATGCTTAAAAAATATTGGATAAAATGTCCAATTTGTAACGGAAAGACGAGAGTTCAAGTATTTCATAATACTGTATTAAAAGATTTTCCTCTTTTCTGCCCTAAATGCAAATTGACGCATATCATTGATGTAGAAAAATTAGAGATTGTAATCAAAAATACAGAAAAACAAACTTTTATTATTTAGAAGAAAGGATATAAAAATGAAACGTTTACCTAAATATACGCCTGCGGAAGTACGGAATGATCCATACGGATTTACTTACAAAGAAATGTCGGAAGTTATTGGCGAGAATGAAGCAAAAGCCTTATATGAAGAATTATATAAGCAATTACCACGCAAAAAAAATCTATCAATGTTGGTAAAAAATATTTGCAAAAGCAGTGATACTGAAAAGTATGTTTACGAACTGAAAGACAACAAATACATTGAAACGGTTTTTATCAAGCGGCGAGATGGTGGAACTGTTTGCGTGAGCACACAAGTCGGTTGTCCTGTTGGTTGTATTTTTTGTGAGTCCGGGCGAAATGGCTTTGTTCGTAATCTAACATCGTCAGAAATCGTACAACAGATTATATTGTTGCGTCGAAAAGTAAACCGTATCGTTTTTATGGGTATGGGAGAGCCTTTATTCAATTATGACAACTTGATAAAAGCAATCCATATTCTCCGAGATAGATATGGGCTCAACTTTCCAACCGACGGCATTACCATATCAACAGTTGGTCCGGTCGATCAATTAAAAAAATTGCGCGAGGAACATCTTAAAATTCAGTTGACAATATCTTTACACGCAGCAACACAATCTGCAAGAAATCGTATTATTCCTCACATGCGCATATATGCTATTGAAGATGTTGTTAAGCAAGCCTTATCCTATTCTGAAAGGCATAATCGCAAAATTGTCTTTGCGTATTTGCTTTTACCGGGTATAAATGACCGGCCCTCAGATGTAAGACAACTTGCAAAATGGTTTCGGGGCAAAAAAGTTATGATTAACGTGTTACAATACAACCCAACAAGCAATTCAAGAATTAAAGCACCACAGAAACGGGAAATAGTTGCATTCAAACATCAATTAGAGCAAGCAGGACTTGAAGTTACTATGAGAGTTTCTCATGGCAGAGAGATTAACGCGGCTTGTGGACAGTTAGCTAACACATATAATAAATTCAAAAAAAAATGATTAAAAGTGCCAGACGCATAGACGCAGAGCCGATAACGCATTAGGTCAAAAAACCTATGTGTTATCGGCTTTTTTATTTAATATTGCGCAAAAGCCGCTGTTCCCTATTATAGAATGGATTGCGGGTAGTGTATTAAAGTCGCCCTTTTTTAAGGATACGGCGGTATCGGGGAGGTATCGCCGTGTCCATTTTTATTTACTGTAACCCGCCTAATGCTTTGCGGTCAAAAAAAGCTATGCTCCGCAAGCGGGATATTCCGGCTATGAATGTGAACTGTCAATACATTTAGCTACTGCTTACATTTCCTTTGCGCCCGTCCGCGTCTTGCGGACGGGCGCATTTTGCTTTTTTCAACTTTTTTCTGAAAAGCGCACTCAAGAGCCATCTCCCGAACGGGTACGGAGCGAAAGGGGCAGAGAGGACAAGCCCTTAACTCCCGTCCTCTACTCCACGCGGGAAGGAGGTGAACTCTATGGAGCTATCTTCTTCCGACAAGGAAAGAATACAACATCAGTACGACGCATTAGCAAAGAAAACTTTGGTCGGCGAAGCGAAAAGCCACCGCCGCACTCTTGCGAAACGCGCAGCACGCGAAGTTACTTTTTCGGATTTGAGCGAAAGCGAACTCGCGCAGCTTTTCACAACGGACGAATACGAAAGCGATTATTTCCGTTTTCAAGTGTCCGGCTTTGATGTACTCGTCAAAAATGAACTGCTTGCCGAAGCCCTTAACGCTTTGCCCGAAAGGAAACGCGACATTATCCTTTTGTCCTACTTCTTGGATATGAGCGACGCGGAAATTGGCGAACTGCTGAATGTTGTACGCACGACGGTTTTCCGGCACAGGAAATCCGCGCTTGCGAAAATCAAACAGTATTTGGAGGGAAAAGCAGATGATGAATACCGTTAGGAAATCTGAAAATCTGTTGCCGTTCCCTGTCATTTCCGCAGCGGCAAACGGCGACACAACCGCCATGTGCGCGATCTTGAAGCATTACGAGGGTTACATAGCGAAACTTTGTACCCGCACGCTGAAAGACGACGCGGGCAATACCTATTCCTATGTGGACGAGGAAATGCGTAACAGGCTGCAAGTGCGCCTTATTACCCGCACCCTTGCTTTTCATGTAGGATAATCTTTTAGCCCATGCGGGGAGCGTGTCCCCTTTCCACGATTCCCGTTATGGGCTATTTGTCGTTCCGCAAAAGCATATCCGCTGTTGATGTGCTTTTGCAGGCCGACAAAGCCTATTGTTCTTTGACAAAGAAAGCGGCCTTTGGTGCGCAGCATAACAGGCAAACGGGTACATTCCGTCTGTACCGAGCCAGTCGGCGGGTACGCCATGACAGCTTTTCCCCATAGGGGAAAAGCCGAGCGAGAACTACCGCGCCGTAAAACAGGTTTAGCAGCTTGTGGGCGACGACATACAAGGCGGCACAATGATACTCCCGCGTTGAACACCCTCAAAGTATTGCGCGGCGCACCCATAAGCATGGGCCGGGGTGAAACTCCCGTGAGGTTGCAGCTAACAACCGCCCGTTTTTGCCTTTTGACGAATATAGTTTATCCATACAGGAAAAGGAGGTTTTTCTAATGGATAAAAAACAGACAATTACAACCGAACGCAAAATAGGGAAAATCACCTATCTTGTTCAAGCGTTGCCGAGTGAAAAGGCAACCGATACAATCCATAAAAAGATTGAGAAACTCATTGTAAAGGATTTGCAGAAAAAGCCCGGAAATCCGGGATTTTTAGCGTCCGAGTAGTGCATTAGGCGGCGGGATATGGTATAATGATAGCAACACATTATACCTGTTTATTCGGCTGTCGGAAAGGAGGACTAATGTTACAGTCGAATAAAATCACCGCCCTTTACTGCCGTTTAAGTCAAGAGGATATGCAAGCCGGAGAAAGCGGAAGCATACAGCACCAAAAAATGATACTTCAACGCTATGCGGACGAACACCATTTTTTGAACACAAAGTTTTTTGTGGACGACGGATTTTCCGGCGTGAGTTTTGAGCGCGAGGGGCTGCAAGCGATGTTGCAGGAAGTGGAAGCCGGACGAGTGGCGACGGTCATTACCAAAGACCTTTCCCGTCTTGGCAGAAACTATCTGAAAACGGGCGAACTCATAGAGATTGTATTTCCCGAAAACGGAGTACGCTATATCGCGATCAACGACGGAGTTGACACAGCGCGGGAGGATAACGAGTTTACCCCCTTGCGGAACTGGTTTAACGAGTTTTACGCCCGCGACACAAGCAAGAAAATCCGCGCAGTTAAACAGGCACAGGCGCAAAAAGGCGAGCGCGTCAACGGGGAATATCCATACGGCTATATCCCAGACCCGAACAACCGCCACCACCTTATACCCGACCCGGAAACCGCGCCGATTGTCAAACAGGTTTTCGCTATGTTTGTTAGCGGTGTGCGTATGTGCGAAATCCAAAAATGGCTTGCGGAAAACAAAGTCTTGACGATTGGAGCGTTGCGCTATCAGCGTACAGGACAGGCGCGGTATCAGCGGGCAATGATCGCCCCCTATACTTGGCCGGACAAAACGCTCTATGACATATTAGCAAGGCAGGAATATTTAGGGCATACCATAACCGCGAAAACTCACAAGGTATCCTACAAGTCGAAAAAGACCCGGAAGAACGAAGAAGAACAACGCTATTTCTTCCCAAACACCCATGAGCCGCTTGTTGACGAGGAAACCTTTGAACTTGCGCAAAAGCGGATTGCTACCCGCCACCGCCCGACAAAAGCAGCGGAGATTGATATTTTTTCCGGCTTGCTGTTTTGCGCTGGTTGCAGACATAAGATGTATTACCAACAGGGCGTAAATATCGAGCCGCGCAAGTTTTCCTATTCTTGCGGCGCATGGCGCAACAGGGCAAGGACAGGCAGCGAGTGTACCTCTCATTATATCCGCAAAAACGTACTTCTTGATTTAGTGCTGGAAGATATGCGGCGGGTTTTGCGGTATGTTAAGGAACACGAACAGGACTTTATCTGTAAAGCTACCGAGTACGGCGACATGGAAGCGAGAAAGGCATTAGCGCAGCAGCAAAAGGAACTTTTCAAAGCACAGGCGCGTATGACCGAACTTGACACGCTTTTCCGCAAGCTGTATGAGGACAACGCATTAGGCAGACTGACAGATGAACGGTTTGTGTTTCTAACTTCCGGCTATGAGGACGAAAAGAAATCCCTTGCCGCAAGGATAGACGAGTTACAACAGCAGATCGCAACCGTTACCGAGCGAAAAAGGGATATATCAAGGTTTATTCAGATTGTCGGGAAATACAGCGACATACAGGAATTGACCTATGAAAACGTCCATGAGTTTATCGACCGTATTTTGATACATGAATTAGACCGGGAAACCAACACCCGGAAAATCGAAATCCATTATAGCTTTGTCGGACAGGTTGATACCGAGCAGGAGCCGACGCAAGTTGTCAACCATGACCGCCGCAACATGGTAGATGTAAAAAGTATCGCTATCTAACCCCAGCAAACAACAGCCCGGTCTTTGGAATCCATTTCAAAGTTGAACAGCATTTTTAAGTCATTGAGTACAGCGTTTCCGATATAGTTCGCTTCATCTATGATAATGACATGCGTCTGTCGTTTTTCAAGTACGAGACGGTTGATCTCATCCTGGATGATCTTGAAGTTATCGGTCTTGCGGAATGCAGGCTGGGCTCCGAGCTCAGTGGCAAGGTTCCGGTAAAAATCATTTACAGTCAGGGTGGAAAGACTGGAATAAACTACTTTATAAAGGGAAGTATTCAGTCCCGAAGCCCAGTTCCTGACAGCGGTGGTCTTTCCTCTTCCGGCGCTTCCGGTCAGGAGGCCGAAGCCTTTTGTGGTAAGCAGGTAGTTCAGACGGAACAGAACCTCCTTGTATTCCTGTGTTTCTACGAGGACTTCCTTTGAGTTCTTTAGGAAAGGATTAACTCCAATCCGTATCTTGCAGTGTAATCCATAATCATTCGTCTCCTTTGCATAAGCGTACTTTTTCTCTTTTTATCAATGCGTTTTCCGTTTTGTTCAGAAGTCGGATCGGGGTTAGTGTTCCATCCGATTCCACGATGAAGATCTCTTTCATATCCGGAGAATAGCGCAGACGGATGCGCTGCCGTGCAAAACGGTAATCAACTTCGTATTCAATCTGGTCGATGACGATCACACTGTCAGCAGATA
>OLCD01000328.1_pt1 | contig 8377 bp, 5 predicted proteins | sample 1607541 | NCBI WGS metagenome assembly OLCD01 (sample SAMN02674605, study PRJEB24791) | human gut metagenome, SKBSTL067 | isolation source: stool | host: Homo sapiens | place: USA | reverse complement strand
GCAGACCGATATAGCCGGAAATAGACAAAGCCTCCTGAAGAAGTCTTCTTTTAACCGTATCAAGATCCGGGCGTATGTTCTGTTTGCCGAGCTGATCCAGTCTTGCCTGAAGAGTTGTTTTGAGAGAATCGGCAGACGATGCAGAGCTGATAACTACGGACGTACCGGAAAAAGCAGACCGCTTGCAGCGAATAACCAGATGTTGGTTGTGCGCGATTTGTTTTTTGGTGAGCATGCCGTCGCAGGTAACAACCCAGTCAGCCAAATTATGGGCTGCAAGCAGCATTTGCCCCAGCTTGTTGTTTCTGCCCTCATCGGTTCTTACCTCCAGCACGGGAAGATATGTTTCTTCCTTACGGTAGGCATCCGCGGCTTCACACTTGGCACAGACATAGTAAACATGACGCAGGAACCACTTGTCGCAATCCGTCAGAACGGGACTGACAAGCAACATTTGAGAGAGCGTCTCGTCGTTGAAAACGAATTTGCGGCAATCGGAAAGTTCCGGACGTGCTGACTCCGGACGGTTCGCTCCGATCCACTGAACAGGAATCCATTTGAATACCGCATGCATGGAACCGATCATGTCAAGCAACGCAAGATGAAACGGCCTGACCGTCGCGTTGCACGGCGAAGAGCTGCTGTTTATCAGATCGTGCAGCGAAGCGTCCGTAACCCTGGTTCCGAATGGCGACAGCGGCGTTTCGGCAAATCCTGCTTCGTTATCCAGTCGCCCGGCAATCGTATTGAATATCCGGGTAGCGATCCTTCGGTCTTCGGTCTGAAGAACCAGTTCGACGCCACGATCCTCAAGGCAAGCCGGCTTTGCTTTTGATTGCCGAAGTTGTTTGTTTACCTCATCGTCACGCGCCTCGATTTCCAGAATTTTGACTTCCGTAGTCAGATCCGCTTCCACCTGATCATACGAAGAGATCGCTTCGGTCAATTCGGCAATGGCCTTGGCGGTCGTAGCTTCGGTTCTGACTTCGGTCATGGAAGAATCTTTTCGGGCACACAACGTAAACCAATGGTTGTGTTCGATAGGGAAGACGGGAGTTCCGCCGTTGGTCAGATTTTCATCCAGCGCAACCGCCATCGGAGGCCAAGAGGGTCTTTCGGCTTCCTGTTGCAATTGCTCCAAAAACTCATGACCGATTCTTATGTCGTCGGATCCTGAGAGAATTTTTCGAACGGCAAAGGCGACATCGTGGTGATGCCTTGCGATCTCATAAATTCTCAGTGGGTGCCACGGAGGAATGACTTCGAATATTTCGTCGTCAACCTCACAACGGATAGTTCCGACGGAAATCAAGGGGGAAAGAATTTCGGATCTGCTTTTGTCACCCGGAGGCAGTTCGCTTGCCGCAGCCATCAGTTCGGCGTAACTTTCATACAAACGGCGTGCGGAAACATATTCAAAGCCTTTTACGGGAATGTTTGAAACCGATTCCTTGTAACGAGTTTTGAAAGTTTCGTAAGCTGACTTGAATTTTTCCGGGATTTCGTCTTTACGTATTTCGAACTGAGCAGAAAGTTGACGATCAACGTCGGCTATCCTGATTTTGCGTCTCGTCTGCCGGAGAGTCTTCGACTGAGTCAACGTAACATCATGAATGATACCTTTACGCCCCGAATCGTTGCCGCTTTGAAGCAGCATAACACCGAGAGGGTTCGAGACAGCAGAGTTGCCGTTGCCGTCTTCTCCGACCAGCAAACGAGGCGTAAGGCAAGCCAGCGAATCTCTGGTAAAACGCCAAGTCAGTACTTTTTTTCGGTCGTTTCCCGTGTTGTTCAGATCCCGGATGATAAAAGTCAAAGCCCAGGCATGATCGCCGTTGCGATTGGTGTTTTCTTCGATATTGTATTTGTCAACCCACCGATCCCAATCAAGCAACGGATCGATACCGTCCGTCTGGTAAAAATCGGTATGCCACTCGACAGCTTCTCCGAGCAGATCGCGTAAGTCTCGGTACATCAGTCCGAAGTACCGCATCATTTCGCCGCGGACTTTCTCGGAATAGGATCTGTACTGTTTCGCCTGAAAGGAAATCGAAATGCGGCGCTGAGCAGGCCCCTCACTTGTCAGTTTCAGATCTGCGGAGAAAAGCGCATTGACGGTCTTCAGAAGACCTTCGGCAAAATCCGAACAGACAAAATCGTCGGGATAAATGAATTTTTCCCACTTTTTGACAAGATTCGCATCAAGGGAAATATAGGATGAATACTTATTGAAAAAGCTTATATCTTCTTCGGTCGCAGCTCCCTTTTTCTTTTCCCTTTTCTTGAGCTGATCGAGGTATTCGATAATTGTTTCCCGCTTGCTCCGGTCTTCATTGCTGCTTACGGCGAAATTTCTGTCGATAATCCCTTTCGTTCGCTCTGCCATCGAAGATTTTGAGCTTACCTGACTTTTCGAAGTTAGAAAAACGCCGATGCAATCGTCCACCCAATCGAATCGGAGCAACTGCTTCATTTCATCCTTATCCGCAGGATTAGCCGCAACCTTCTCGCAAATGCTCAAAACGTAGGGCTTGGAAGCGAGTTTCTTCCGAATATCGTCCAGTTTAAGTTCGAGATCTTCCCGTTTTATCAGCTCCGCGCCGTAAAAACCGTCTGCAATGCTTCCTCTTTCGTTATAAAGTTGCCTGAACCCTTCATGCCAATCGCGGTTCATATCGGGACTTTTCAGAGTCGAGAAGAAGGATTCGTCCTTCGGGAGGTTCAATACGGGCAAGGCCGCTCCGAATGACTGAAGAATCCCTCTGCCGTCTACCATCAGGCGGCGAACTTCCCGAAGATATTCGACTGCTAACTTAAGAGAGGCCGGATCGGTCATGAGAAAGCCGCCGATTGCGGCAGCGAGAATGTCTTTCTGATCCTTGAGCAGTGCAAGTTGATAGGCGGGATCGCTTGAATCGCCTTTCATAAAACGCTCGAACCAATAATCCAGCGCGTCGACACTGAGGAATGTATTTTTGTTGATTTTGTCAACCATTCGCATGGTATCGGCATCGGCAGGGTCGTTGCCTACGGCGGTAATTTTTACCCGTTTGCCGGGGGGCAACGGAAAATTACGTGCAGCAGCGGTATTTCCCGGAAACCAAACGTTTTTGGGCAAACCAGAGGTACCGTCGTCAAGTTCCTGCGGAAGCAAAAAACATATTTCACTTGCAAGGGGAGAGCGAAGCAAAGCATCGACAACAGCGAAAATATCGCTTCGTTCCAAACTCTCGAATGCCATTTGGCAAAGATTTTGACCGCGAGGCAAATCAGATCGGATGTCGGCTGTCACAAGTTTGCAGCCGATGTCCCCTATCCAAGACAGGGGCGGCAGGGTGTTGTAATTCTGGTTTTGGTTGGTCATGATTTGTTGGCGGAACGGAAATACGGATTGATAACATAATCGCACGAGTCGGACAGATGTTCCAGCAGGCCGAGGGAACGTATCTGATCGAGCAATCTTTCCGTGTTGGCGGTTAAATCGTTTCGAACGTTTTGTGCCCGATTCGCCGCGTCCGCACATTCAGCGTCGTATACCAAACCGTATTTTTCGTAAATTTGCCTTAGAAAGACGCTTAAAGGCATGTGTTCAGCCCTTACGGTAGACAAAACAAGAGCCAAAAGCAGTTCGTCGCACGGGGCATATCTGTATCCCTTTGCGAAGGTTTTGGTTGTCAGTCCGATATGTCGGGACATTTTCGAATGAAACTCTCCAGAATGCCTGTCGAATTTGTTTTCCAAAGCATCGGTCATATCCTTTCGAAGTTCGCTTAGGTCAGACAAGCGAATGCGTTCTTTAATCTGTTTCGATTCGGCTGCTCTTGTCCCGAACAAAATCCTGAAACGTTCGCAGCGATTGTCAATGTCCGAAATCTGTTCGATTTCATTGAATCTTGATGCAAAGTTTTCGAGCAAAACCAAACGACACAGATTGCAGTTTTGCTGAAAATTCTCTCTGGATTCTCTCCGGACAGCGGACGACTGACGTTGAATCGCTTCGCATAAAAAGAACGGCCTCTCGTTGGCACGAAGGCGGGAATCGACAGCCGCATGTCGCGCGCATTCGATTTGATAACAAATCAAATGCATCCCGATGATTCTTGACAACGGGTCGACCAAATCCTCCGTTTTAAGCTCCAACCTCAGAAGCGCGACAAGATCGTCGCAAAGTTTGTTGGCTCTCTCTTGGATAATCGGATTGGTCAATACGGATTCCGGAAGATAACTTTGAGTCGGGAAAGTAACGTTGGGCTGATCGCCGTATTCTTTTTCAATTTGCACGCAAAGCTGCGCGAAAGGATGCTTGGGGTCTTCGAAGCGATTCTGCAGTTCGTTGTATAAGGTATTTTTATCCGGCGACAACCGGGCCAGAAGCCAAGCCATTTCGCCGGTGCGTCCGAAACGGTTCCTCGGACAAGCAAAATCCGTGCCGCTCGGTTTATCTTTAATGTCCGGATATATTTGGGCCTGACTCCACGGAAACAAAAAACGGAAAGTCCATTTCCGATCACTCCCGTTGGAGTCTGTGGCAGAGCGTAATAGTCGGACGGCATGACGGAAATTTTCAAAGTCACCGAAAGAATTTTTCAATCCTTCGGCATGCCACAGTTTGGGAAATCCCGGCATCTCTTCGTTTTCGTCCCGAAACGAAGTCTCCCAATCATCCCAGTCGGAACTTGTCTCCAGCTTCGGATTTTTAAACAAAATCGTGCGCAGATAGAGATGGCTGGGGCCGTCATATCTCGGAGCGCAAAGAATGTTGTTGTTTTCTATTTCGAATTTGCGACGTCCTGCAAGGAAAAGGAACTCAAGCAGCGTCAAAAGAGCCGTTTGTTCGTCATAGAGGCGAAATCCCCACAGTTGTTCTTCCAGTTGAAGTACTTCGCCGTTGATTTCATTGGTGTTCGCCATATCCGTGTCAGATTTTTACTGTGATGTTATTGCCCGTACCGGTATCCATCGAAAGCGTTTGAAGAGAGATTTCGTCGAATTGCTGATCGCTTTCGGCGGTGTCGACGGCGAAGTGCTTAATCAATTTGAATTTGAGCTGAAAAGCTTGAGACAGGCATTCTTTGGAGAATGAATCGGGAACATATCCTGCACCCATACGCATAAAAAAATCAAAAAGATGGGGCGTAAGAAGCGATTCCAGTTCAACATCAGGCTCTTTGAAACGTATGATCGGCAACCCTGCCGTATTCGATTGAACGAAAACGCCGCAGGCAGGCGTTCTTTGCCTTACTTTGATTTCGCAGCGCAGCAGCTCACCTTGCATGGTTTTGGAATCGGTGCCGGCAGTTGTTACCCAAACGACCTTATCCTCGAAGATATACTGACCGGTAAACACGCGATTCATGCCTCTTACAAGCAACGGTGAAACATAACGAGGCTGAGAAATGCGCGACAACAGTTCAGCGTAAGCGTCCCCGTAAGTAAAGGCAGTCAGAGTCCAGCGGTTGAAATTTTCTTTGTCGGGATATGAGAAAAACAAAGCTTGGCGCCGCAGCTGCAGAAGCTCGGAAAAAATTGTTCCTCGTACTGTGAATTCAGCCCCCAGAGCCATTTGGAGACAAATTCTCCGATCGAATTTTTGACAGTTCGCGATAATGCACCATCGGTCAGCATTTTGTCGGCATATCTCGGCGCATACTTTCCGATGCCGAATCGCGGAAATTCCCGGAAAACAATGTTTTTTTTGCGATCAGCCGGCAAAATGTTTTCGCCGAGCAGATTGGAAAAAACATAACTCTCCAGCGGTTCACCGGCACGTTGGGCGCGAAACACATCGGCGCAGGACATAAGCCTTTTTCTCTTGCGCGACGACTTTAGGCTATGCATGCCGAGGATGTCGTTGGATGCCACAATGAGCAAATCCCGTATCGGCAAATGAACGCCGTTACAACCGATCAGACGGATGATCTCGGCCTGACGTTTGGCCGGCGTTCTAAGCTCCTTTTTCTCATCGTCCCACAAAACGAGGCGATTCCGGTTTATGACACATTGTGCGTAACAGGGACATTCTTCGCATTTTTGCCATTCGCGTCTGCCGCATACCTGTTCAAGCACTTGCTCGAATTTTTCCGAAGGGTCATAAACGCTTAAATCGAAAAGATGTACGGTGTGCCCCGCTTGAGTCTCAAAGCTTTCTTTTTTGATTCGTTTGAAAAGTAGTTTTTCGATGTCGACGGACAGACGTTCCGCCTCTGCATTTTCTTCCCCCCGGATACGCTCCAGCAATCTCCCGTGATTGCAGGCAATCACCCGGCATGTGGCAGGAGAAACTTCGGTAATTGTTTTGCAAGCCCTCTCGCTGTCGGTTTCCGTGTCCATGTCTCCCGACATATCCTTAACAAAAGTGACTTTGTACGGATTCCCGTTACCGTCGGACAGCTCCAATGTCGGGATTTGCTCCTCATCCCAAACTGATTTGTTCGTTGAACCGCACGCGAGTGATTCCCAAACAACGCGTGCCATTCGGGTTTTGCCGTCACCGGCCATCCCGGTCAAAAGAACGACGGCGGATTTGCCGCCTGAAACAATGTCCCGGACCGTTCGTATGATTTCCGTATCGGATGCGCAGGCTATTTCAAGGGGCCGGACACCTGTTGCACGAACAGAAAGTGTCAGCCATTCGTCAAAAGCGTTGGTGTTGGATGAGGCCGGCCCCAAGCCGTGCAGGTATGCCACCCATTTTTCAGCTTCTTCGTTTGGCTTGAGAGCCATTTTCAAAGCTCCTTGTCGCTGTTTTCAGATCAGGGAAAAGAACGCTAACGGCGCGGCCTGTTAGGCAATGTCCGAACTGTCTGGACATACCCCAACGGAGTATGCAAAATCCGTTCGTCTACCGATACAATGCTGGAGTGTAGTATCACGAATTTTTTCATGTATCCCCAATGAATGCAACTCACACGACTTTAAAGGCCGTCGATCTATTTGCCGGTATCGGTGGCATCCGGCTCGGATTCGAATATGCTTTTAACGGCAATCCGCAGAGCTGCATCGAGCTGCAGACAGCTTACGTTTGCGAAAAGGATGCCTACGCAAGAACGACTTACACCCGCAATTTCAAGACTGATCCGGGCGACTGGGGTCACGACATCTGCTCAAAAGAAGTCAAAAAGGCAATACCCGACTTCGACATCTGTTTGGCTGGTTTCCCTTGTCAGGCATTTTCAAACGCCGGTCACAGAAAAGGATTTGAAGACGAAAAAAAACGCGGAACTCTTTTTTTCGAGGTGAGGGATATTTGCCGTAAGCATCGTCCCAAGATCATTTTTTGCGAAAACGTTCAGGGACTTTACTACCTCGGAAAGAAAAGGAAAGCAGACGGCTATCACGAAGTCTACGGGCAGATCCGGGACGAAATCGAAAGTCTCGGATACAAGGTATACGAGACGATTCTGAATTCTTCGCATTTCGGAGTACCCCAGAGCAGAGACCGTCTTTATATCGTTGCGATCCGCAACGATATTTTTGCTGCTGCTGCTGCCGAGGATCATTACTTCTCATTCCCGACAAACAACGAGCACGCCGTTGTTTCCAAACGTTGGGCCGCAACATGTCTCAACGACATCCGGGAAGAAGGCCCCGTACCGAGCAAATACTATATGTCCGCCCGTTACATGGAAACGCTGCGTCGGCACAGGGCAAATCACGAGAAAAAAGGACATGGTTTCGGTTATGTGATCCGCGACTGGAACGGGATTTCCGGCACAATTCTCTGCAGCAATATGGGACGTGAGCGCAATCTTGTTATCGATCCCAATCACGAAATCCCTTTGGTTCCGCCCCGCACGATCAAAGGGCCGCTTAACGAGGAAAACATCCGGAAACTAACTCCGCGCGAATTTATGCGTCTTCAAGGGTTCCCGAAGGATTTTCATATTGACGGTATTCCGGATTCGCAGCTTTACAAACAATTCGGCAACTCAGTCACGGTCCCCGTGATCGAATCCATTGCAGGGGAAATACGTCGGCTACTTGAGGTTGTGCAGCAGAGAGAAGAGCAAGTCGGCGAATCAAAATGACTGACATATACGCTTCGGGCAAACGTTCTGCGATCATGTCAAAGATTCGATCCAAGGATACGAAGCCGGAGATGCTTGTCCGCAAACTTCTTTTTAATTCCGGCTTCCGATACCGGCTTCACAGATCCGATCTTCCCGGCAAACCGGACCTTGTACTGCCGAAATACCGGACCGTCGTATTTGTCAACGGATGCTTTTGGCACGGCCATGAGGGCTGTTCCCGTTTTAAGCTACCGAGTGAACATAATCAATTTTGGAAAGAGAAAATCCGTAGCAACCAAGCCCGAGACCGTGAAGTTGAGAGGGAACTTCTATCAAGAGGTTGGCGTATCCTCACAATTTGGCAGTGT
>OLCD01000300.1_pt1 | contig 8887 bp, 5 predicted proteins | sample 1607541 | NCBI WGS metagenome assembly OLCD01 (sample SAMN02674605, study PRJEB24791) | human gut metagenome, SKBSTL067 | isolation source: stool | host: Homo sapiens | place: USA | reverse complement strand
TTATTCTACGGCGTTCGCGCCGCGGTGTAACTTTTATAAAATTAACGAACTATTGATCTAAATGGTTTATTGATAAATGCACATCGGTTTTAGCAAGAATTTTCCGTTCTTTGAGCTTATTGTTCCAAAGTAAATGCAAAGTGTCTGTAGATAAGCTACTTTTCATACAGGCAACTGAATGCCAAGACCGCTCTGCCATACTTTGAGAAATATTCTTTTTACTCTTTTTAGCATCAACAGTAAAAGTCTTGACTCCCTTACTTGTTGTAACACGAATCGTTAAAGGAATAGTATCGATTGTTACTTTGGAGATATAAAATAGATTCAATTCTTGCTGCTTTCTGTGTAGTTCCTCATTCAAAACTTCCTTCAGAAGATACTCGGTTTCGGCATACATTGCTTCCATGTTCCTCTGATAGAAGTGCATACTAATTAAAAATGCTTGCATCAATATCCCAAAAATCCATAAAAATAACCTAGAACGTTTCATCACTGTTTGTTTTTGCAAACAAATGTAATACTTTACAATATTATCTCAAAGTTCCCTCATAGATTTCATTGACTGACAGAGAATAAACTCACAATTGGCCCATTGTTGATGCTGGTAAGCAGGTCTTCAAATATTTGCCTCAAACAGGCACAAAAAAGCAGATGTTTGCCACTGTCTTATTTTTCATATCAAATTCAGATTACTTTAATATTTTCCCTTTAAAAAGAAACCTTTACATTATGGGTATATTTCAATGTATTACAATTTATTACATAGTATTACAATGTCGATATTTACCCCATATACAGGTAATAATAAGTAATAATCTATATTTAACCTCAATTAGCACATCGAATTAACACTTGACACAATCGCATCAGCCCTTGATTATACTACTATTTTTATGAATTTGGATTGACCAAGATATCCCTTTCAATCAAAAAAAAATCATCATATCCAAAAATCAGAAACAGATATTTTCATCAGTATATCAGCAACTTACAATCCAAAAGATAGTTGCATAAGACAGGTATTACATATAGAGAAGAGGCATCCCTAAATTGAATCTGATTCAACTAGAGAAAATACCCCGTTGGAGGTTTCTTTCTACCCACCCAATAAGCCCTATATAGCATCTTCAATATAACCAATCGACATCTAAATAGGAATAAAAACATATAAAATAGGATCATTAGGGCATAAAAGAGAGAAAGAGACTTGACAATTCAAAATAATAAATAACTCCTCATGACAAAAAGATCTTTATTACGAAAAAGATATACATCGCAATTCTGCACCAAATATTACCCATTTCTTTTGAAAGATTATACCCAATCAGGATGTTCAAAAAATCATATACTTGCAGCAACAACAATAGTTAAGATATTCATAGGAATAAAAAATGTATAAAAAAACATAGATCAAATAGGAACATAAAATTAAAATTTATCTAGCTATAATTATGAAATCAATTCTCACTTTCTTACTAATTATCTTAATGGACATACAATTTAATTACGCATGCCCCTGTAACCCAACCAATACACTTATTGAAATGAATGAAAGTTTCGCGAGTCAGTTTCAAACGGCCACCATTATTCCAATGTTCTTATGGCAACCGTCATGGTCTTATCCTATTGAGGGCCTGGCAATAGGGTTACTTATCTCCCTTATCGTATATTACCGAATGGTATACAGCACAAAGCTATTTCCTCACGAAAAGCTGAGACTGATCTTAAACATAACCCATAAAACTCAGACACCGCTAACTTTGATCCACCACCTACTGGAAGAAATCATTTCGGACAGTCTCTCCGAATCTACATCCCAAAAGGTAAAGCGGATACTCAGATACACCAGTCATATTATGAGTTGCTACCAGAACATTGCGGTATTCGACGATAAGGAGAATGAACTGCACCCGGGCTCCTCTCCCATTGAATTCGAACTTTACACTTTTATAACCTCAATCGTCAACCAATGCCGGGCGTACGCCGATACTCGTCAAATAAAATTAAATATTAATAAAGACTTCAGTTATATCAGTTGCCGGATGGACGAAATAACGATGACTGCCGCTCTGCAATGCCTGCTGAATAAAATGATAGAAGCCACACCTTGCAAAGGCTGCATAAATATGGACGTGTCACACAGCATCAAGCATTGGAACCTCCAGATAACCAATGGACCGGAATGCAGGCAAAGTCACAAAAAGATGCTTTCGTTCATCTCTACATTTATGTTAATACACTATTGCGGAAGTCTTCAAATTATAAAAAAGATAATCCGCTTACATGGTGGAAAGTTGATTGGCAGCTATCACGGACGGTCAATAACTCTCCGGGTTACTGTACCTATCAACGGATATTGTAATACCATCCAATGTCCGGAAGTAGTGCCTCCTGTAATGAAAGATGATAAAATCATCCGTCCCGATAAAAAACAGCATCACATACTGCTGGTTATGGCAGATACAGAGTTAAGCAACTATTTGCATAAGGCGTTCTCCATACTTTTCAGAATAACGCTCCTTGAAAATCCGGAACAGATATTACATTTCTCGGGAGATCGGCTACCGGATATTATCGTTATTGACGAAACGGTAAACGGCATACGCGGCAAGGAAATCTGTTCTAAAATAAAATCGAATACAAGCATGGTTCATATTCCTGTCATTCTCCTGATCAGTAACAATGATAACGGAAGTTATCTTGCCCATGCGGACTGTGGAGCAGATAAATTGGAACCGCGCGCAATCAATATTTGCAGACTCAAAATGGATATACAAATACTTATCAATAAGCATGAACGTATCATGAAACTCCTGGAGAAAAACCTGTCGGACAATCTGCCTTCACCAACTGCAAAAAGTGAAGAGGACACACTGTTCATAAACAAAGTGAACAAGCTTCTGGAAAAGAATCTTTCAACAGAAAGCTATACAGTTGACATGTTAAGTGCCGATATGGGAATGTGTCGTACCAAATTCTACACCAAAATAAAAGAAATTACAGACAAGACACCTACAGAATACATGCATTATTTCAAAATGAATAAAGCTAAAATTTTATTGGTTACCCAACAATATACAGTTACGGAAATAGCCACTTTTCTAGGCTTTTGTAATGCCAAATATTTCGGAAAACGATTTAAGAAATTCTATAAAGTTCCACCTACACAATATATTAAAGAGGTTTTCTAAACCTATACGGCTTTATACTCCTTTCAAAAAGCAAATTCAGAAGAAAACAAGTTAATAATCTTATTTTCATAACACGCTTACAATAAGAATGTTATTTCCTTATATGGCATCATTATCTGAGTCCATATACCCGGGCTCATCGGCCCGCATACACGGGCTGATGGGCCTGGATACCCGGGACAATGGGCACAGGTATGCGGGACGAGATAAAGAAAAGACCATTTTCACTAAAGATAACGAGAAAAACAAAATACAATAATGGATATAAACAGATAAAAATCCGAATTTTTATCTGTTTATCAGAAATTTATGATCTATTCGGTCCTTAAAAACAGGAGGTGGAAGATGGAAGATCAAAATACATTTTCGTAGGAAATTTTGAAATCTACGATCAAAAGCCCGAATGTTCATTCTTATTTTCATATGAATCGATTTCCCTGTTTTTCTCACCGGAATAATTCCATTCAATCTCGTCAGTATATTCCTTCCCCTTAGTTGAGACTACAGCTTTCAGTATATTTTTTCCGTCGGCAAGTGATACATTGTCAAACACATAATGTACATCGGTATAGCCATTGCGAATGCCACTCAGTTCCTGCCCATTCAAGTATACTTTCGGAGTTCCGATATTGGAATAAACGGTAACGGCTGTCGTTCGCTTTTCACGATCGGCATTGCGACGCTGTGTGAGATAGAGCACCGGCTCTTCGCTCCAGTTGGCTTTATACCAGAAATAAGAGTCTTTCTTTGTTTTACGATCGAAGGTAATCAGCCCCTTCATGTTACGGGCAGGCACACCGCCACGAGTCCACATAGGTACGGCAAAATCGAACATATTCCAGAGATAAGAAGCAATGATGTACGGATGGTCTTTGATAATACTCCACTGGTATTCATGTGTCTTAGTCTGAAATGTTTCCGGATAAAAAGGCTTTCCCCAATTCAGGGCATCCCCAAGGTATTCGGTCTGATGAGCCAGATTCGCATCGGCACCATATTCGGTCAACATCAATTTTTGATAGGGATAGTCTTTTTCAAGTTGTTCCACCCATGGCTTGATGTCCTGTATCTTTTTCTCGTACCAGCCAAAATAACGGTTCATACCCTGTATGTCTGCGTTCAGGTTGACCGGATGATCCATGTGACCATACCCATTGACCGAAACGGTGTAACGGTCCGGATCTTCTGTCTTGGCAAGATCATGGAGAGAACGGGTCAATGCAGCTGTATACTCATGTGGTTGATATACTTCATTGTGAAGCCCCCATACATAAATGGAAGGATGATTGAAACTCTGGCGGATCAATTCGCGAAGCTGGCTTTGCGCATTCTCAGTTTCGTATCCGGTCACCCGGTTCACGCAAGGTATTTCGGCCCAAATAATCAGTCCCAATGTATCACAGCGGGAATAAAGGTAGTCTGATTGCTGGTAGTGGGCAAAACGGACAGTAGTGGCTCCCACATCCATAATGGCAGCCAAATCGAAATCGTGATGTTCGTTTTTAAGAGCGCTACCCAATCCCCACCAATCCTGATGACGGGTCACACCATACATCAGGTACTTCTCTCCGTTCAGGAAAAAGCCTTTCCCGGCTACTATCTCATACTTACGCACCCCGAGAGGCTGCACCACTTCATCGATTACTTTTCCGTCTGCCATCAGCCTGCAGACAACTTTATAAAGATACGGATCTTTACGTCCCTGCCAGAGATGTGGGTTCTTCAGTTTAAAAGTGGACAAATAAGTTTGTGTCCCTTGCGGACTCAAGTCAAACGACCGGCTGTGTGTACCGACTTTTCGGCCCTCCTGCGTATAAATGGTGTTTTCGAGTGTTACAGCAGCAGGTTGAAGTCCGGCATTATCCAATTTCACTTTTACGGTGATATCGGCCGATTTCTTCGATACATCCTTTTGGGTGATGTAGACACCCGGCGAGGCACAATCGGTAACCGTTATGTTATTCTGTTCGGTTACAATCAGCCATACGGGACGATAAATACCGCCGTAGACACCGAAAAGGTTTTGATTGACCGGAATTACATCGGGACGGGCTTTATTGTCGGCTTTAACAATGATTTCATTCTCGGCACCGAGTTTGAGCGCTGTACCTATTTCGCATGCAAAGGCAGAATAACCACCTTTGTGCGTACCTGCCAGTTTCCCGTTGACATACACTTCGGCACAGGCTCCTACCCCTTCGAAACGCAAAAAAACACGCTTACCCTCCAGGTCGTGGGGAAAGAACTGTGTTTTGCGGTAGTAGCCTGCCCCTTCGTAGAAAGAGCCCGACTGTACCTGCATATCCATGGCATTCCAGGTATGTGGAATTTCGACCGTTTCCCACTTTCCATCCCATTGGGAGGCGGCTCGCATCGGATCTGTAGCAAAAGGACCTTTCTTAAATTGCCAGCCGGTATTGAAAGCCGTGACCTGACGTGCCATCAGAGGAATGCCACCACTGCACAGGCATAAGCACACGATGATTAAATAAGATAGTTTTCTCATGATATTTTATTTTAATGGTTTGTTAAAGCAAGTGCATAGCGTGACGGGGGTACCGTTACGTTAATGCGTCCCGATATCCGTCTGCTGCTCCGGAAGCCTCCTTAACTTGTAGTTTGATTATAAACGGCTCACCCGGATCTTGCGAAGGCATGGCCACATTATATTCATTCCGGGCAGTTTCAGTTACCTTTACCACCTGTCCATCCGGCAAAACGGCTCTTTCTATTTCGGTACCTTTGGGAACCTTTACTTTAAGAAGCCCCGAATAGGGGCGATTAAATACAACCATGTATACCTCTTGCCCCTTACGAGTATAGTATCCCCAGTCCTGCTTATCCCATCCGGCATAGTCGCATCCATATATACATTCACCATACTTCTTCATCCAGCACCCCAATGCCATCGCCAACTCTTTCTCTTCCGAACGGAAATCTCCATCGGGCTGAGGACCAAAATTCACTACCATATTTCCTCCCATCGACACCGCATGCACAATGCGGTCGATCACCTCTATCGGGGTTTTAACATAGCTCAACGACCAATCTTTGTGATATCCCCACTGATTTTCGGGAACAGTCATACAAGCCTCCCAATCCCACTTAGTCACTTGTAAGTCTTTTACCGGATCGGGAAGACGCCGTTCATATCCCGACTCATAATCTCCCATAAGACGGCCATTACTGTCAAAGTGCCTCTTACCACAATCATCGGCACGAAGCCGGCTATTAACGGTAACTCCCGGTACAAGTTCTTTCAGCATTTGTTCGGCATGAGCTGTCCACCAACCGTTCTTCTTGATACTTGCATCCCAAGTTCCGTCAAACCAGAAATCTTTGACTGTCGGATAACGGGTAGCCAGTTCCTTCAACTGATGGTCGGTAAAAGTCAGAAAACGGCTGAAAGCAATGCTGTCTTCTTTCGATGTAATCTCATAACGATAATCCGGATGACTCCAATCCATCACCGAAAAATAGAAATGTACATCGATACCTTCATCATTGTAGGCTTTCACCAATTCACCTAAGATATCTTTTCTATAAGGCGTCTGCGCTACGGTATACTGACTGTATTGACTGGGCCAGAGACAGAAACCTTCATGATGTTTTGTCGTAATCTTAACGTATTTCACTCCCATCTCTTTGGCCATCCGGGCCCATTGTCTGGCATCGAACTTAACAGGATTCCATTGTTTCATCAATTCCAGCCAATCGGCAGCAGGGACTTTAGCCCATGATTTCAGCCATTCGGCAGCCCCATTATATACTTTACCTTTCCATTCGCCACCGGGAATAGCATACAGTCCCCAATGAATAAACTCTCCCAGGCGATTGTTGCGAAACCGCTTCATAGCATCATCCTGACGTTTGCCAATGTTGGTAGCTCCATATTTTAAAGGTATCTCCCTGGAGGGCTGTTGAGCATAAACATGGACTGAAATACAAAATGCAAATAAAATAAATAATTTGTTTTTCATAGTGTTCTATTTTCTAAGGTACGCACAAAGATAAAACAATGTAGCCATATAACAAACAAGGTGCAGTCATACCTTCCTGACGACTACACCTTTTTATCTTATATACAAAAATCCGGATTAGCTGAAGACCTCTTCACCCTTCAATGTGGCAGAACTGGCCTCCGTGATTCTCACATTCACGAAATCACCTATCCGATGGGTACCGCGGTCGAATACCACTACCCTATTCTGTTCGGTCCGGCCGAACAGCTGGTCGCGTGAACGCTTCGAAACACCTTCAACCAACACTTCGCACGTTTTACCGATGCAACGATTATTGGATTCGGCCGACAAACGATTCTGCAAAGCAATGATTTCATTCAGCCGACGGACTTTTATCTCTTCGGGAACGTTGTCCTCCAGATGCTTAGAAGCATAAGTACCGGGACGCTCCGAATATTTAAACATAAATGCTGCATCATAACCACAAGCTTCCATCAACGAAAGTGATTCCCGGTGGTCTTCTTCCGTTTCGGAATGGAAGCCGGAAAATATATCGGTAGTAAGTCCGCAATCGGGCACAATACGTTTGATCGCCGCTACCCGGTCCAGATACCATTCACGCGTATATTTGCGATTCATCAATTTCAGGATACGCGAACTTCCGCTTTGTACGGGAAGGTGAATGTGTTTGCATACGTTAGGAACCTGTGCAATCACCTCCAAGGTTTCATCACTCATATCTTTGGGATGCGAAGTGGTGAAACGGACACGTATTCCCGGTGCAGCCTCAGCCACCAGACGAAGTAACATTGGGAAAGTAACTACTTCCCCCCCCTCCTTCTCAAAACGATAAGAGTTTACATTCTGCCCCAGCAGAGTGATCTCTTTGTAACCTTTTGATACCAAATCGGCCACTTCATTCAATATACTCTCCACATCTCGGCTACGTTCACGTCCACGGGTATAAGGCACAATACAATAGGTACAAAAGTTATTGCATCCGCGCATGATGGATACAAATCCGGAGATATGGTTACCACAGATACGCGAAGGAATCACATCCCGGTAGGTTTCAGTAGTCGAAAGTTCTACATTCATTGCCTTCTCACCGGCCTCTACCGAAGCAATCAACTCAGGAAGAGTCAGATAAGCATCCGGTCCTACTACAAGATCCACATGATGGTGTTCTATCAGATCATCTTTTACCCGCTCGGCCATACACCCCAATACACCTACAATAAGGTGCTTCTTTTTCTTCTTCATCGAATGAAAGAACTCCAGACGATTCAAAATCTTCTGTTCGGCATTGTCACGGATAGAGCAGGTATTCATAAACACCGCATCAGCCTCTTCCAGCGTTTCGGCAACCGAATAACCCGCCATTTGCATCACAGAGGCGATTACTTCACTATCTGCCACATTCATTTGGCAGCCATAAGTCTCGATAAACAACTTCTTGTTGTCATCAGCAGTTGCGGATTTAAAGTCCGCTCCCGTCAATTCGTTCATAAATTCAGAATTTAAATTTGCGTCCGCAAAGATACTGCTTCATCCTCAAAAAGTTGTAAAATGAAACCCAAATAACACCTTAACTTATCAATTTAGAGCTAAAAGGATAATTTATGTTAATAGAACAAACATTTATGGCGTAAGGATTTGGCTCTATTAATTTTATTTCACACATTTGTGCAATGAAAGAAACATTAGATTTTTTCATAGTTAAGGTTTAGGTTA
>OLCD01000298.1_pt1 | contig 8895 bp, 6 predicted proteins | sample 1607541 | NCBI WGS metagenome assembly OLCD01 (sample SAMN02674605, study PRJEB24791) | human gut metagenome, SKBSTL067 | isolation source: stool | host: Homo sapiens | place: USA | reverse complement strand
TCTGAACCCCCGTTGGAGTCTCTCCTTCGGGGGTTTCGTTTATGTGCTTGTTTTAAGCGAGAACCATTCATGTCTGAAGAAAACAAACCGGCTCGCCGTCAGTATCGACGCACCACCGAGCGCCGTCAGGAGATTCTGGTTGCCGTTGTGCAACTCTTGTCGGATCCTGACTGCTGTGGGGTAACGACAAAAGACATCGCTCGATTTTTGGGCATTGCCGACGGAGCTCTTTATAGACATTTTTCCGGCAAAGCGGAGATTCTCGAGGAGCTGATCGGTTTTTGCGACGCTTCTTTTGAGCGTATGTTCGATGAAATCAATACCGAATCGAACGTGACAATGGTGATGCGTGCGATGGTTAAGGCAAGAGCTCTGCTTTTGTTTGCGGAAGCCAACAGCGGCCTAACACGGCTTTTGACCGGTGAAGCACTTTGCTTGGAAGGAGCGCAGGTGCGTGAGTCGATGCAGAGGTGTTTGGCCAAAGCGGAAAAAGCCCTGTGCGCCAGTTTAGAACTAGCAGTGGTGCAGCGTGAGGTTGCTGCTGACATAAACCCTGTTGTGCGTGCCCGTCTCATCATGAGCTATGTGCAGGGGCGCTGGGCCCGGTTTGTGGCTTCCGGATTCGAAGAGAAACCGACAGTTGATTGGGATCAGGCACAGGTAATTTTGTTCAGTGATCTGGTTTCGGCTTAAGCTCTTCATAATAGTTGTTAACGGTGCTGTTACATGTGCAACAGCACCGTTTTTTTTCCGTGACAGAAGGATGATCGGCGCATGAATGATTTAAGTGCTTGAATTTGCAGGGTTTCTTTAGAATTGAACCGCCGTTCAGTACGATGAGCTTCTTAAGCTTAACCTAAGAGATTGTTTTTACGGCACTTTTTGTTCATTGCTTCGTTTACAAACGGTTTCTTCACAGTAGATTTCTTTGCACCATGGACAAATATCCATATGTACTATTCCAAGCACATCGATCTCCTTTCGTTTGGTTGAATCAAATACCGAATGTTTGAGGGCTGGGACGAAAAAGTCTCAGCCTTTTTTTTATCGTGGGCATTGCGCCCACGGAAGTGGCAGAATCCGACAATCGAAAGACATATTTTTTTCGTTTCGGATGGTTTTGAGTTGGTTGCGAAAACTGCGCAATGTCGCAGTGTTGTTCATGGTGACAATTACCTCGCTGGTCGCCTGGCCTGTTTATGCGGCAAGCGACGTGAGTCGAGCGCACGACCGACCGTTGCGCTTGGCAATTGTCAACACCTACGGACAAATACTTTCAAATATCTATTACGGCGAATCGTTGAAGAAGATTCGAGCAGCGATTGCGCCTCGGCCGCTTGAAATTCGTATCTACGGGCCGGATACGTTTCTGGATGCCGCCAGAAACGATCAGTTCGACATGTCGATAGCTTCCTATGGTTTGACAAGTATCATGTTGCGTCAAACCGGAGGGGCACGCGTCCTTACCGCCGTTAACAAGCGCTTTCCGGATCCTTACGCCGGAAACGGTGCCGCCATCATTGTGCGATCTGACCGGCAGGACATCAACACGATCGAAGATTTGCCAAACAAATCGCTGGCGGTGATGAGCATTACAGCTTTTGCTGGTTGGCAAGTTCCGATGGCTGAATTGACAGCTCTCGGAATTGACGTCAAACGTGCCTTTCGAGACATCAGAGTCACGGGTGAGCCGATGACGCAGATTCTTGATTTGGTGCACTCAGGAGAAGCCGATGTCGGTTTCGTCGTTAACTGCTTGCTGGAAGATGCTCAAGCGCTTGGCAAGTACAAGGCAGATGACTTCAAAGTCATTGGTGACAGAGGCGCTTTCTCAGGTAGCAGTTGCAAGCATTCCACGCGCCTTTATCCCAATTGGTCGTTTTCTATCAAGCCTCAGATGAGTCCGGACGAATCGAAAGCCGTGGTGATGGCGCTTTTATCGATTCCCGCTTCAGAAGATATTTCGGTGAATTGGACGTTGACTCCTGACGGAACAGGAGCCGACGCTGTTTTTCAACAGTTAAATCTTCCCTATGCCGAGGCCTACGGTCTGAGAGATCTGCTGCTTGAATATTCCGGTGTGGCTTTTGGCGTCCTTGTGGCGGTTCTGGTTCTCATTGTCAACATCGTGGTGTTGACAGTTGCGGTGCGCATCCGAACCAAACAAACGGAAAAGGCGCTTGCTGCAAAAATGCAATCTGATCTGGATGCGCGGCGTGCGGCACTGAAGCTTCGCACCATGGAAAAACTCAGTGCCGTCGGTACGCTTTCGAGCATGGCTGCGCATGAGCTTAAGCAGCCGCTTACGGTGGTCAACAACTATGCAGGCAGTCTCAGGCGTCGACTGATGCGTAGCGAGGTGCCGCGTGACGTATTGATTGAAGCACTGACCGAGATCGAAGAATCCGGCTTAAAGGCTGCCGAAGTAATTGATTTGGTCCGCGGCTATGCCACCAATAAAGAAAGAACATTCGTGCGTACGGATTTGGCGATGACTGCGCGCCATGTCTTGGAGCGCAACCGCAAGTACGGGCATCTGATTCACCCGGACTTCCGATTGGGAACCTATGTGCAGGCCGATACGATTGAGCTCGAGCTGGTACTCACCAATCTTTTGAAGAACGCGGTGGCGGCTGTGGCTGATGTAGAGTTGCCACGTGTGGAATTCAAGGTCTGGCGAGATGAAACCTATGCATACGCGAGCATTGCTGACAACGGCAAACCGCTTACCGACGAGCAATTTGCGCAGATCGGTCAGATCGGACGCACCACGAAGAAAAACGGAATGGGCATGGGCCTTGCGATTGTTAAAAGTTTGCTTGAAGCGCATTCCGGTGCGCTTAGAATAGAGAGACTTGAGCCGTGCGGAATATGCTGCACGGTACGTTTGCCGCTTGATTTGTCTGAGGACGAAGCGCAAAACCAGTAAGAAAGGAAGGATAGTTTTTATGGTGGAGATGTCTTCTCTTCATGAAGAGTCGAATGCGCAGCTTGCACGCACACCGATCGTGCGTGTGATTGATGATGACGACAAAGTCCGTCGCTCCTGGCAGTTTGTTCTCGAAGGCGAAGGCTGGCAGGTGCAGGCCTATGAGAGCGCGGTGCGCTTTCTAAAAGAAGACGATCCGCAGGTTCCGGGATGCATTGTTTGCGACGTGCGCATGCCTGAAATGAGCGGTATTGAGCTGCAAACCGAGATGAAACGCGCCGGCAACAGGATGCCGCTCGTTCTTATTTCGGCTCATGCCGATTTGGTGATGGCGGTTAAAGCCGTCAAAGACGGTGCCTACGATTTTCTTTTAAAGCCCGTGGAGACCGAACACTTGATTCAAACGGTGTCCGAAGCGCTGGAACTCGATCAGACGCGGCGCGAAGAAAACGCTGAAGTGGATCGTGTCCGACGCAGTTGGGACTTGCTAAGTGCACGCGAGAAAGAAGTTGCACGCGGTGTGGCCGATGGCAAGCTCAACAAACAGATTGCCTATGACTTGAATATTTCGGAGAAGATCCGTAATTGCGCACCGCAGTTCGTTGTGCCGCAAATTGGGCATTCGGTCGGCTGCCGATATTACGCGACTGTTGCTTACTATCGAAAAACTCGAAAAGGAGCAAAGCAAAAAAGAGACCGTTGTGGTCTAAGGCGCTTTTTCCAGACCAAATGAAAACCGGGCGGTTTCCAAAGAAAAGTCGCCCGGTTTTGATTTTTGGAAAAAGCCCTGCTTAGGACTTGCCGAAGATTTCGTTTAACTGCTGGGTCACGCGAACGAAGGTCGTGCGCATCGTGAGTTCTTTGAGCTTGCGGGCGCCGACGTAGGTGCAGGCGCTACGCACACCGCCGAGAATGTCTTGGCAGGTCTGATCCACGGGACCGCGATCATTGATGTACACGATCTTGCCTTCAGCTGCGCGGTAGTGGGCCACACCGCCGGAATACTTGTCCATGGCAGCCTTTGAGCTCATGCCGTAGAAGGCACGCATCTTCTTGCCGTCCTTTTCGATCACTTCACCGCCGGATTCGTTATGACCGGCAAACATACCGCCAAGCATTACGAAGTCGGCACCGCCGCCGAAGGCCTTGGCGATATCACCGGGCTGCGTGCAGCCGCCGTCCGAGCAGATGCGGCCGCCTAAGCCATGTGCGGCGTCGGCGCACTCAATCACGGCCGATAACTGAGGATAACCCACGCCGGTCATTTTGCGAGTGGTGCAGACCGAGCCCGGACCGATGCCAACCTTGATGATGTCGGCGCCGGCAAGAATCAGCTCTTCAGTCATGTCGCCGGTGACGACATTACCTGCCATGATGACGACGTCGGGGAAGTTGTCGCGCATCTTTTTCACAAAGCTCACGAAGGCTTCGGTATAGCCATTGGCAACGTCAATGCAGACGTAACGCACGGCACCGGGAGCGGCCTTCATTACGGTACAGAACTGTTCGTATTCGGTGTCGCCGATGCCCAGCGAATAGAACGCGTCGGACTTGTGCTCGAGACCTGTGAAGAAGTCGATGTATTCCCGAGCACTGTAGTGCTTGTGCAACGCGGTCATCATGCCGTGACGGCCGAGCGCACGGGCCATTTCAAACGTACCGGTGGTGTCCATATTGGCGGCGATCACGGGGATGGCGTGAAAGCGTTCCGGGGACCAGCGAAACTTGATTTCACGGGTGATGTCCACCTGACTGCGGCTGGTTAGCGTCGAGCGCTTCGGGCGGATCAACACATCCTTAAAGTCAAGTTTGATTTGATTGTCTAAATGCATTGCGGTTTACTCCTCGGCAAGGACCAGACACGAAAAACGCCGGGTTCCTCGTTCGAAACCCAGCGTTGGTTGAGTTTAGCGGTTAATTACGGGAAATGCACGTCAAAAAATTGTTTGTTAAACAAATGCGTCCGTAGGAACCGTATTTTCCAAAGCCATGAGATCTTCGATCGTTTCGCGGCGGCGGATGAGCCAAACGCGGGAGCCGCTCACAAGCACTTCGGCGGCGCGACCGCGCGAGTTGTAGTTGGAGGCCATGGACATACCGTACGCACCGGCACCCGTCATCGCCAGCACGTCACCGGGCTGAGCGGCGAGCTCGATTGAACGCGCCAGGAAGTCGCCTGTCTCGCACACGGGGCCCACAACATCCCATAGGCTGGCTTCGTCGCGCTGCGTGCAATTCACAAGCGGCATTTGAGCCTGATACAACGTCGGGCGCACCATGTCATTCATGGCTGCGTCCACGATCATGAAGTTTTTGGCTTCCGTCGGCTTGAGGTATTCCACGGTGGTGAGCAGGATACCGGCGCGAGCCACCAGAGAGCGTCCCGGCTCAAAGTAAATCGGCAGATCGGCATAACCGCGTTCAGCTGCCTTCCGCGAGACAGCTTTCACAAGTGTTTCGGCCGAGGGAGGTGTTTCATCCGTGTAGCGCACACCCAGGCCGCCGCCGAAATCAAGGTGATCAAGCATGATGCCGTTTTGCGCGAGTGCGTCTACGATGTCAAAAATCTTGTCGGCGGCATGCACGAAGGGCTCAAGTTCGGTGATTTGGCTGCCGATGTGCATATCGATGCCCGAAATTCGAATGCCGGGCAGTGTGGCGGCGTGCTGATAGAGCGCAACCGTTTGGTCGTAGGAGACGCCGAACTTATTGTTTTTGAGACCGGTTGAAATATAGGGGTGGGTCTTGGCATCTACGTCTGGGTTGACGCGAACAGAAACTGGGGCCATGCGTTTTTCTTCCAGTGCGACCTCGTTGATACGGTCCAGTTCCGGGATGCTTTCGACGTTAAAGCAACCGATGTCGGCGCGCAGCGCGGCGCGGATATCTTCCCGGCTTTTGCCTACGCCTGAATAAACGATGTCGTTACCCTTGGCGCCGGCCATGAGTGCGCGTCGCAGTTCACCGCGGCTGACGATATCAAAGCCCGTGCCCGAATCGTGGAAGAATTTCAGAAGCGCCAGATTGCTGTTGGCTTTCATGGCGTAGAACACACGATGGTTGGTGCCGGCAATGCCGCGCATCCAGTTCTCAAGAGCTGTCTTGAGCGCTTGGTGAGAATAGACGTAGAGCGGCGTTCCGAAACGTTGAGCCAGTTCCCTGAGGTTGAGCTCTTCGCAATACAAGGCACCGTCTCGGCGGGAAAAGCCGGACAGTGCGGAGAAGTCTTTTGACATAAATGGAATTTCCGAGGAGTTTTTTTGTTATGGTTCTGCTTTTAGTTGTCCCAGCGATCCTGCAGGAGGCTGTCGGAGGGAACGCCGCTTGGCTGCTGCTGCGTTTCTTGCGGAGCTTCTTGGCGCCTGCCGTTTTCATCGGTCATGTAAAGCGGACCTTTAAGGCCGCAGGCGGACAAAAGGGCAATGCTTAGAATGGCTAAAACGGTGCGCACCATGGTTTGCGTGCCTCCTTGAAACGAAAAAGCGAATATTTTTTGCGCAAAGAGCAATTATGACTGAAACGGAATTTCTTGAGGCAAGCGAAGCCTTGATGCAGCAGGTCGAAAACGCGATTGACGCTGCTGGACTTGACGTCGAATGCGATCGCTCTGGCAATGTGCTCACCATTGAAGCCGACTCGGGTGAGCAGATTGTGATCAATCGGCACACTCCGACGCAGCAGATGTGGCTTGCCACGCGAAAGGGCGGACTGCACTTTGAAAACGTTGGCGGGCAGTGGCGTAACACGCGCGATGCGACGACGTTTGAAAGTGCGCTCAATGTTGCCTTAAGTTTTGTCTGCGAAGAAGACGTTTCGCTCAGCCTTGGCTAAAGATGACAAAAACCGCGTCAAACACTTATTCGACGCGGTTTTTTGATTCCGGCTTAGAAAATCTGGTCGCGGACCAGTTCTTTTTGCAGGTTTTCTTGCTTGATTCGGCCATCAAGCGGAACGTCTCGAACGGCTTTGTCCACGCTGTCGGCATAGTAATAGGTGCCGTTCAAAAGCACGACGCTTGAGGGCTGACGACGACGATAGGGCGGCTCATCTTTGATGGCTGTCTTCATGTAGTCTATCCAGATCGGAAGCACCAAACCGCCGCCGGTTTCCGTACTGCCCAAAGGACGCATCTGATCGTATCCGACCCAGCCCACGGCCATCGTGTGCGAGGCGTATCCTGCAAACCACGCGTCATGCGCGTTGTTTGATGTACCCGTTTTGCCGCCCATGTCAGGGCGCTTGAGCTCGCGGTAGGCGCGGCGTGCGGTCCCGCCCGGAGCACTGACGACGCCGTTTAGAAGCGTGTGCATCACAAAGGCGTTGCGCTCGTCGATGGCACGAATGGTTTCATTGCCTGCTTTAGGATTGTTGACGCGCATGAGCACCTTGCCATCGACATCCGTGACTTTATCGATGAGGTAGGGTTTGACGCGATAGCCACCGTTGGCAAATACCGAGAAGGCTGCTGCCATTTCCCAGGGCGTGGTTGAGCCCGCGCCCAGCGCGGTGGTGAGCTGAGCTGGCGTGCGCGACGGGTCGAAGCCGAACTTTGAGACGTACTCTTGTGCGTAGCGTGCGCCGATGGCTTGCATTACTCGAATGGAAACGAGGTTTTTCGATTTGCGAAGAGCCATGGCAAGCGACATCGGACCATCGAACTTGTTGTCATAGTTGCGAGGCTCCCAGAGTTCGCCTCCCGTCAGACGCGGATCAATAAAGATCGGCGCATCGTTAATGATGGTGCCAGGATTGAAGCCTTTGTCGAGAGCCGCCGAATAAATGAAGGGCTTAAAGGACGAACCGGGTTGACGCAACGCCTGCGTGACATGATTGAACATGTTGAGGTAGAAGTCGAAGCCTCCCACCAGACTCTTGACGGCGCCTGTGTCGAAGTTCACGCTGATGAAACCTGCCTGCACTTCGGGGATCTGAGATAGCGTCCAGCCCTTCTTAACGCGTGAAACGCGGATGATGCTGCCGGGCTGCAGGCGCTTTTCCTTAGCTACCTTGTTGGTGAGGTATTTGCCCGCGAATTTGCGACTGTCGGCGTCCAAGTCCAACGTCTTGAGTTCTTTGCCGTCAAGTACTACGGCTTTGAAAGTCTTGTCCGTGAGTTCAGTGACGACGGCGGGTTCGAGATTGTCCGAGGATTTGGCCTTGTGCAACGCCAGACGAATGGTGTCGTCACGGGTTTGCTCATCGCTGATGTCAATGCGTCCGCTCGGACCGCGATAGCGGTATTTTCGGTCGTAGGCGATCAGGTGCTTGCGTACGGCTTCCCATGCGGCAACCTGATCTTTGTCGCGGATGGTCGTGTAGACGTTGAGGCCACGCGTGTAGGTTTCTTCTCTGAAAATGTCGTAGACCAACATACGCGCCATTTCAGCGGCGTACTCGGCGTGAATCGTTTTTTCGTTTTCCGGCGTTTCCTTTGTGAGATCGACCGAATGCTTAACAGGCATCAGCGGAGCGTTGATTTCGTTTTCGTACGTGATGTCGTCAATGTACTGCAACTGATGCATGCGGCTTAGCACGTAGTTCTTGCGCATTGTCGCGCGCTTGGGATTGACGATGGGGTTGTAGGCCGAAGGTGCCACCGGAAGGCCCGCGATCGTAGCGGCTTCGCCGATGGTGAGTTCATTGAGTTTTTTGCCGAAATACACCTGAGCGGCCGAAGCAAAACCGTAGGCACGCTGACCGAGGTATATCTGGTTGAGATAGACCTCGAGAATCTGATCCTTGGTTAGGTGACGCTCGATTTTGTAGGCCATCGCCACTTCATAGAGCTTGCGTGTGTATGTGCGCTCGGAGCTCAAAAAGAAGTTGCGTGCCACCTGCATGGTGATGGTCGAGCCGCCCTGACCGCGGCGTCCCGTGAGAATGTTGGAAAGCGCGGCACGGGCAATGCCCATGAATTCGATGCCCGAGTGCTCGTAAAAGCCGTTGTCTTCGGCGGCAAGCACAGC
>OLCD01000289.1_pt1 | contig 9046 bp, 8 predicted proteins | sample 1607541 | NCBI WGS metagenome assembly OLCD01 (sample SAMN02674605, study PRJEB24791) | human gut metagenome, SKBSTL067 | isolation source: stool | host: Homo sapiens | place: USA | reverse complement strand
TCTTTCAGAATCTGCATCACTTCCACAGAAGTTTTGCTATCTAAAGCTCCTGTTGGTTCATCTGCCAGAATGATTTGTGGTTGGGTGATTAAAGCTCGTGCAATGGCTACACGTTGTTTCTGACCGCCACTCATTTCGTTCGGCATGTGATGTGCCCAGTCTTTTAAACCCAGGCGGTCGAGATATTCCAAGGCAAGCGCATTTCGTTTTTTGCGACTTATTCCCTGGTAAAATAAAGGAAGTGCTACATTCTCTACGGCATCTTTAAAGGAAATCAGATTGAATGACTGGAAGATAAATCCGATCATACGGTTCCGGTATTCGGCAGCTTTGGTTTCGCTCAAGTTCTTGATAAGTACGTTGTTCAAGTAATAATCTCCGGTATCGTAGTTGTCGAGGATTCCCAATATGTTGAGTAAAGTTGATTTCCCAGACCCGGATGCTCCCATGATAGAAACAAATTCTCCCTGTTCAATGTTGAGATTGATACCTTTAAGTACATGGAGAGGCGCTCCGTTGTTGTAGGTCTTGTTGATATTCGTTAGTTGTATCACAATTTTCTTTATTTAGTTTCTGTTTTCTGATAATTTTCTACTATTAGACGTGCGAAAGATACGAAAAGTTGCAAACAGGTTGAACTTTTTTCAATAAACATTTTGTAGACTCAATCTTCTTTACGTAATTTGTGTGCAGTAAACTTAATGATTAACTAACCCTTTTAAATAAAAGTATCATGAATTCAAACATGGAAAAACCCTACGTAGTAGGTATTGACATAGGCGGAACGAATACCGTCTTTGGAATTGTAGACGCACGCGGAACTATTATTGCCAGCAGTTCAATCAAAACATCTGGTTACCCTACAGTAGAAGAATACGCTGATGAAGTGTGTAAAAGTCTGCTTCCATTGATTATTGCTAATGGTGGTGTTGATAAAATCAGAGGTATTGGTATCGGTGCTCCGAATGGCAACTACTACACGGGAACGATTGAATTTGCTCCGAACCTGCCTTGGAAGGGAATTCTTCCGTTGGCTGCCATGTTTGAAGAAAGACTGGGTATCCCCACTGCTTTGACAAACGACGCAAACGCTGCTGCTATCACCTCATGTTCTTTAACCAACCTATTTGCCAGATTGACAACGACCGACTGTGCTCCTCCAAGATCACAGAGAGTTATTACTTGAAGTATTCGCATAAAAATAACGTTCAAAAATGACGTATAATATAATTTACAAAATCATTAAAAAGTCTGAAACAATTTATTATAGAGGTATAGGAAAAAATAAAGGCGGTATCTTAAAGCATAAGTCATGCCTATTGCAATCAGATTTTTTCTATATACAGCATGCCGTATGGCATTATCATAGTAAGGGTTTTTCAGTTCTTTATTAATCTCGCGGCACACCTCTCTATATTTTTTATTTTCAAAGAATTGAGATGCAGCTACCGTAGCCACTTCATGCGTAACAAATCGATATAACTGCTCTTTAAAGTCATATTTAGACATATCAATTTGTTTTTCTAAATGCCTACCTATAACTTCCGGAGTATTCCAAGGGAAAGCTTTTCTGCATTTTGTCATAGACGACGGATTCATTCTATAATAATAACCGCAATAATCCATCACTACTGCGTTTCGAGCAAAGTTCATAAATGCTATCGTACAGGCTTTGTCCTCTCCAATCTTCAGAAACAAACCTTGCTGTTGTTGTTGTTGTTGTATGTATATATCAGATTTAAATGCCTTACCCCACAATTGTCCCGGCAGACAAGCATCATCATTCCTTCTCATAAGTAGAGGATAGATTTCCTTCACCAATTGTTCTTCATTATAATAGCCTGTTCTTAACGAAATCCTTCGATACTTGTGATTGGTTTCCAAAGCAAAAACATGTCCCATCATAACAATATCCGGATTTTTATATTGCTTTATGCTATCAGATATCAATTCAAGATAACGGGAATCTATCCAATCGTCCGAATCCAGACAAATACAGTAATCTCCTCGCACTTCATCAGCTCCTGCTATTCTTGCACTCACCAATCCACCATTCGCTTTATTTACCAACCGGAAACGGCTATCCCTTACCAAATACTCCTGACAAATGGTCAAGCAGTCATCGGTTGACCCATCATTCACCATAATGGCTTCAAAATCCGAAAAAGATTGGTTCAGAACACTGTCAAGGCATTGTCTAAGATACCTACCTGTATTATAGATTGGAATTATAATACTAAATAAAATCATACTAAACTATTCATTACAATATTACCATCTTGAACTAACATGTAATCCGACCTTGATATAAAGCCTTAGCAATGCTATCATCTTTGTATCCAGCAGAAAAAGCAATAATCTGTCTTTCATTCCGATTTTAGTTTTATCACCCCCCGATATGTTTGGAAAAAGAGAGATAGAGTATTTGAAAGCTTCTTCATTGTAGAATGATGATTTCATAGAATGTACTTTTACATAAACCTTTGCCAGGGATAATACGGGTGCATAATACTCAAGATTTATCTTCAAAAAGAAATCCTCCAACAGCAAAGCGGCTCTTTCCAGACTTTTAATAGATTTTACACTCACAGATGCGGTATAAGACGTAGCTATATTTTTAAGATAATAATAGCACGTTTTCTTCAGATATGCCACCTTATTGGAGTTATAAACCAGTCGTGGACTGGTAGCATAGTCTTCACTATAACAGATGCTTTCATCCAATTCAATGCCGTTATACACTTTTCTATTACAAAAGCGGAAGCAGAGTTCAAACCTCGTCTTTCTTATAATCATTTGATACAGATACTGCTCTTTTGTTTCAGGCATGGATAAAGTAATGTGTTTTGTGAAGTTGTCATATAATTCGTCTATGTCAAACACCACCATATCGGCATTTTCATCCAAAGCCTTGTTTACAAGACATTCTACTGCATCTGTCGAGATATAGTCATCGCTATCAATATGCCATATATACTCACCTTGGGCATGCGACAAGCCTGTTTTTCTGGCAGCAGTCAGCCCCTTGTTCACTTCATGATTTATTAATATCACTTGCTCCCTCCGATGTGGATAATCAGTCATTTTATCTTGGATATGCTTCATGCTATTGTCTATAGTACAATCATTTACAAAAATGTATTGCATATTTTCGTAAGATTGCGAAAATAATGAATCCAAACATTTATCAATGTAGCGTTCAACATTGTACACCGGAACGACAATAGAAACTAAAGGTTCTCTATTTCTTAACATAATCATTTAATATAAATATAAAGTTCACCGTTGGGATTAACATTATTCATCACCCAGTTATCGTCATAGTCCATGGAAAGAGCCACGGGATATGGACTGAATAAATAGTACCACCTTGTTATGGTATGTTTTCTCCATTCAAGCATGAATCCGAATAGAGTAAGGAATACATAGGTTTTAAAAAGAACTTTCAGTTTAGACATTCCCGCATATTTCATTAAGAAAAAGATGCCGTAATAATAGAAATATGCCATCACTCTACCATTTACGGCAAAAAATGCGGAAGTAAATGCCGTCAGCAGAAATAAATTATACACCAAAGATGTCTGTTTTGTTATAGGAACATTCTTGCAGAAAATAGCAAAAAACAATATATTGCAAGTGTAATGTCCTATCGTAGGAAGCCAAAAAAATATATTATGCCCCTCAAGATATTCGGTAGAAGCGTATTCTCCCTCTGTATAACTAACAAGATAATCATTTAATTCTCCTAAAGGAAGAACGGAAACCAATAATCCAAACGATTGCGAAACAAAAAAAAGAATTCCAAAAACCAAATAGAAAATGGGCTTATGCCTTACATACAATCCAACCTCTGCCAGCAGAATGAGTGGTATCACCATCATGACACCAAAATGAAAGAAAAAGGCAATTAATAACAGCCCTATGTCAATAAAACGTTTTTCGTTCAGCACATAGTGTCTGAAAATGTAATAACTTACTAAAGATGCTGCAAAAGAGCTTCTCAATCCTACTGCAACAGCAGCGTAGGGAATTATAAAAATCACGAACCATAAAAACACACAGCGGTCTCTATCGTTCGGCTTCATGCTTTTGCAATAGCTATTATAGGCATTTAAGAAGAGCATTGTAGTGCTCGCAACAAGCAAGAACCTCAAAAATCCAAAAGAGATACCATATTTTATAAAAATAAATTCCAACAATGGTAATAGGAAATCCACTTTTATGTTCACTCCCAAAAAGAACAAGAAATCGTTCCACTCAAACAGCTTTATGTCTTGAAAGTTTACCCAATGCCTATACAAATCTGCTACGGGAGGATAAAGCAACATGGCGCATAAACCCATAAACAATGAAAAAAGAAGATACATATTCTTCTTTTGCCGATAGCAGCCATTTATCACCATGGGCATGGCCAGTACAGGGCAGCAAAAAAAAGCCACCCACACAAACCAATCAGTTCGGATTAAGCTCCTCAATTTCAAATTGTCCATATACATTCAATAATTCCGGATGACATTTAAACCCAAGAAGATGTTTTTTACATTCCTTCGGGAATGAAAAGATAGAAGTACTATTAATTGTATATGCATCGGTAAAGTACAAACCTATCAAAGAAAACAACTCCGCCGGCATTTTTTTTGAATATACCATTACATCGGGAAACATTCCTCTGTAATCCATAGTATCTCTGGGATGTGTCTTGATTACTACATCTTCTGCATTGTATTGATTAATTATACCTTGATATATCTCTCTCATCACTTCGTCACCCACACCTTGATTGAAAGGTTGTGCCAGTATAATCACCTTCTTTTCGCGAAGTTTTTCTATTTCCTCCTTATTAAAGCTGAACATATCAAGAATATAATCTTTATAATCACACGTTTCCCATAACTTCCTGATATCGACAAGTATAGCTTTTTCTTTGAGACAAGCAGGAATAGATCCCATAGCACCGGTAAGAACAACTTGTGAAGCATATTTAGAATTACCATACTCACCATAACACATGCTGGAGCCAAACAGCAATCTGTATAACCACTTGTGCTTCATCGTTGACGGTCTTACTAAAGCGCTTTCTATATAGTTTGCCAGACCATCTTCAATAACCACCATAGAGCGTTTGCGCAACAGAGCCGGAGTGTACCACAGGTGATCTTGACCAAAAATCGGGAGCGTACACAGAAAAGGCCATTTCATATAGGCTGTACATTTTAACCAAAAGCGGCATAATACTCTCAACACAAACGGCTGTGAGGTCATTTTCACATAAGAGAGAAATTCCTTATACTTGAGTTTACTCTGAAATTCAGACGAGAATGCATCTGATATAAAAAAGAAAGTCTTGTCAAATTGTTCCTTTCCATATACCAGCATATAAATGAGCATGGTATACGTTGAATCAACAAAACATACAGCTTTCAAATCTTTATATTTCTTCATCTTTATTCTTATTTAGATTTATTATTCTATTCATATTGTGACGTAATCACCTCACGTATTTATTAATTAATCCTTTAGCTCTAAAAACCACCATCGCCACCATAAGGGCTTTAAGGAAAACATAGAGCAGACAGGTATAGTAAAGGCTGTATCTGGTAAACAGCATTGACAGTCCTAAATGGAGAACAGAGCAACTGAATGTTATGAACATCAAATCCTTGGTTCTATCATAGTAGAAAAGATAGTTGGTATAAAGAAAATATATACACTGAAAATATCCGGAAATGCCTAATAAATAAAAATAAGGCAAGGAAGATGAATACTTGGGCAACAAAATAGGGATAATGACTGAACAACCTACAAAAACGATGACAGCCCCAATTGTATAAATAACAAAGATATCCCTTGTTTGGCGTTTCAGCCGCAACCACCTGTCATTCGCTTCCGAAGACAATATTTGATAGATTGACACAGAATTTGTCTGATTAAATGCCGCCCCAATCATATCTATGATATTCGAAAGATTGAGTGCAAAACTGAAGATTCCAACTTCGGCAAGGGTATAATAGTAATTGATGATATATCTGTCACCGCCTTGCTTAATCCAACTCGTAGCCAAGTGTGGAATTAAAGGAATGCCCCACATCAAGATAGGCTTTACCTGAAGCCACGAAAGTCCCTTGAAAATAAATAGGCGATAGCGAAAACACACATAAAAAGCTACAAGTCCATAGAGTACTCCGCAAGCAAGCTGTGCATAGATACGTCCCACCCATCCCTGCTTCAAAGCAACAACAAACAGCATAGTTACAGCGAAATTTACAACGGCAAAGCTGCAACTCACCAAACCAAAAGAAGTCAGTTTCTCACGGATGCGATAATAGTCGAGTACAATTTGAAAATAGCAGTTCATCACAGAAATGACTAATGCAAACCAAAGATAATGTATCGGCAATTCTAACACTTCCGCAACAAAAGTATTACCCAACAGAAGCAAAAAAGCGAAAAACGTAGCTACCGCAAAAGTGATTAGGAAGATGAGAGTATAGTCTTGCTTAAATTTCTTTTCATCCTTTTTAAAGAAAGAAATAGTTATGTAACCATGCGTTGAGAGAGAAACAACAAACCCCAAAAAAGAAATGATGGTGTTGAATAAGCTCAAAGTACCATAATCTGAAGGAGCAATATAATTGGCCAGAATAATCAGTAACAAAAAGCTTGCACCCTGATTAAAAAAAGAGAAAAAAGAGAACAAAGCTCCTTTAAGCAGAAGCTTGTTGCCTAATAAACAATTTAAAAACATTATTTTTATTCAGCAGCAGTGCTACGCAATCCTCTCCACCTTTTCCACACTATCACCGGCAATATGCTCAGTGATACGGTAAGTATTATCGTCAGTGTAGCGCAGATGTATTTATTGCCCACAAAATCCAGCAACATTCCATGTGGAAAGAATGCGAAAACAAACATCTGAAGGAGAAAAATCTCGAAGGAATATTTCCCCATCAGACCTATAAACTCTTTTAGTTTAGTACTCAAACGATTATAACAGAATTTCAGAAAGAAAAGGAACAAAGAGGCTACATAGAAGTAGCATATCCAATGATATATCTTCCAGTCTGTCTGAAAAAATAAAGGTTCGAAATTAATTGAGGTATAAGCGAACATCAAAATAAACGCTATACTGACCACAGAAAGCAGCAATCTAATATTATCCAAGAGAATACCTTTCTCCACCCACATATATCCCAAATAAATCAAAAAGAAATACCGGAAAAATAAAAGCCTGTAAAGCATCTCAGGTATGTGGATATATATGCATACCAACTCCCAAAGGCAGCTTAACGCAATCATCAGCAAGCATATTTTACCCCCCCCCTACAACTTTATTTAACAATTTGATTATCAATGCAATAATAGGCAACAACAACGCAAACTGTATGTATATCCACACATAGTAGGAACCAGGACCTATACCGCCACCAATAATAACAGTCTTCATCACCTGCAAAGGATCTCTTTGCAATACCACTACCAGCAAAAATACCTCAAAAAGCAGTAAGAGAAGAAAAGGCTTGAAAATCCTATTAAACAGCTTAACCAAATTAGGCATTTTCACAGCCTCGTCCACTCCATGCTTATAGGCATGAAAGACCTGTATCAATAGGAACAAAGGCACTGCTTGGTCTCCCCAAAGAGGAAACAAGATATATTCTGTGTGTGGCAGACAGTGTGCCAACACTACCAAGAAGATACAGACTCCTTTGAGATAATCTATGAAAGGGTCATATCCCTCCTTTTGTAATGTAATGGGTAGCATTCGTTTTATATTTGTAAGCACTCAATTTAAGGTATCCCCCTTAATTAAGGCACTTTTCAGTGCCCTAAACCGGTAAGTTCTCTCCTGCTTCCCTGAAGGGACATCAGGCATATCGCCAAATGCTTATGGAATATTATCACCGGGAAGAGTACCGTCAAAAACTGATAACCTTCGACCTGAACGAAAAGACGCTCAAAATCACTGCTACTAATACATACTTCTATTTAGGTCGATGACAGCAGCAAAGGTCGAAATCTTTAGAATAGAAAACAAAACGGCATTTTTGGACGCTTACTTTTATATCCAATTTATTGGCAATCTATTCAACAACACACTCATGCCGTTCGCCAAAGTTCTTTTTTCCCTATACACATAGGAAAATACTTCACAAGTAGTAGAGTAAGGAAGTAACTTACCACTATAATCAAAGGAAACTCAAAACACAACACAGCCGCCCAACTATTGGGGACTATGTGTAATACTTTGACTACGGGTATCTGTGCAAAAGGGAACATTGCCAAATGGACACCGAATATTACAATGGAATTTCTTCCAAAAAACAAAAAAGGCCTATCAAAAACCAAATACCGCCTACTCCTAAAGGATTGGGTTCAAGAGCATCTATTGGTATAACAGTAAAGAGTTTGGCAAGTCCTATAAATTTATCCAAAATAGAAAATTCAAATAGGCCTTCAAACAGATAGCGTACACACTGCACCAAAAGTTGCAAAGTTATTCCGAATAACCAAAAGAACACAAAGGGTACTAAAAGTGTATTCACTTTCTTGATAAAAAAGTCCTTAAAACAACTCCGTTGTCTGAAAAACAATCCGGATACCAAGAAAAAAAGAGGTAATCGTAAAGGAGCATTTATCGCAACTCCGGTCAAATCGAAATGATAAAGTACCACCCAAAGTACTGAAAAACCTTTTATCGCATCTATGTAATCTATACGTTTTGTTGCCATTGAATTTAATATAAATTATTCCTTACATAAGCACAATATCTATAAAAATATTACATTGGGGACGTCAACAATTAGCATCCCCAGCTGATATGCAAATTAAACCTTCTCTTACTCTCTCTTTCTCACCTTCAGCCATCCCTCCAGCCACTCATTCACCATCTGCCTGATTTCATCATCCTCCAAATCCATGGAGTAGTAATAAAAAAGTGACTGATAAGCACTTAATCTCACATCCAGCCCTTTTTTATTTTTCCATACGTAGTTGTACAAATATGGGCTTCTTTGGCAAGAGTATTAATATTCAAGTCTTTCTCTTT
>OLCD01000278.1_pt1 | contig 9306 bp, 8 predicted proteins | sample 1607541 | NCBI WGS metagenome assembly OLCD01 (sample SAMN02674605, study PRJEB24791) | human gut metagenome, SKBSTL067 | isolation source: stool | host: Homo sapiens | place: USA | reverse complement strand
AGAAAATGATAAAAAAGCAATATTTCTAAAAAACGAAACAACAAAGACCTTGTTGCAAACCGTGAAAACCTCTATATTGGAAGCAGAAAAAACCACAGCCCCTTCGGACGAAGCCTGTTTGCCCCGGCTGTGTTTTGAACGGAACTTTATGATGGAGGATACATTATGAAACGCATTTCTCGTCGCAATTTTCTGAAAGTGGCTGGCGTGGGTGCCGCTGCACTGGGCCTGGCCGCCTGCGGCGGTTCTTCCAGCTCCACAGCTTCCAGCACGGCTTCTTCCGCTGCTGCATCTGCCGCTCCCGCTGAGGACGTGACCATCAAGGTCGCCGCCATCGAGACCGGCTATGGCGCTGATATGTGGAAGAAGGTCACTGAGGCCTTTACCGCCCAGACCGGCATCAAGGTGGAGCTGACCACCGACAAGAAGCTGGAGGATGTCATCGGACCTTCCATGCAGGGCGGCGATTACCCCGACGTGATCCACCTGGCTACCGGCCGTGAGGCTGCCCTGACCGAGCAGTTCATCAAGGGCAACCTGATCGCGGATATCACCGATGTGCTGAGCATGACCGTGCCCGGCGAGAGCAAGAAGGTGAGCGAGAAGATCGCAGGCGGCTTTACCGACACCTCCCTGACCAACCCCTACGGCGACGGCAAGACCTATCTGGCTCCCATGTTCTACAGCCCCTGCGGCCTGTTCTACAACGCCGGTTTCCTGAAGGAAAAGGGCTGGGACGTGCCCACCACCTGGGACGAGATGTGGGAACTGGGCGACAAGGCTGCCGCTGAGGGTACCTACCTGTTCACCTACCCCACCACCGGCTACTTTGATGCGTTCTTCTACGCACTGATGTATGCCGCCGGCGGCCCGGAGTTCTTCAACAAGGCCACCCACTATGAGGAAGGCATCTGGGATACCCCGGAGGCAAAGGCCTGCTTTGACATCGTCAACAAGCTGGCTTCCTACACCAACCCCATTACCCCTGCACAGGCCAACGATCAGGACTTTACCCAGAACCAGCAGCTGGTGCTGGACAACAAGGCTCTGTTCATGCCCAACGGCACCTGGATCGTGGGCGAGATGGCCGAGGCTCCCCGTGCGGATGGCTTTGAGTGGGGCATGACCGCCCTGCCCGCTGTCAAGGCCGGCGGCGACCAGTACAGCTACACCTGGTTCGAGCAGGCATGGATCCCGGCGGGTGCTGAGCATCTGGATGCAGCCAAGCAGTTCGTGGCGTACCTGTATAGTGACGAAGCCTGCAAGCTGTTCGCCGAGAGCGGTGCGATCCAGCCTGTGCTGGGCATTGCCGATGATCTGGACGGCGACAACAAGATGTTCTACTCCATCTACGACAACGGCGCAAAGGCCGCTATGGGCAACTTTGCCTCCTTCAGCGCCATCCCCGGCGTGGAGGTCCGCACCGTGTTCTTTGACCCCGTCAACTCTCTGGTGTCCGGCAGCATGACCGAGCAGCAGTGGATCGACGGCATCAAGTCCGCCAGCGACCAGATGCGTGCCAATATCATCGAATAATTGAACCCTGCCCAGCGGGGGCGGTTTTGACCGCCTCCGCTTTTTGTGGTTTTCGGGTTCCGATAGAAAGGAGCGGTTTGTCTATGAGATCTGACAAAAGCCGCAGACGGTTCGTCTTTCTCTGCGTGGCACCGGCCACGATCCTGTTCTTCCTCTTTATGATCCTGCCCACCCTCAACGTGTTCCGCATGAGCCTGTACGAGCGCGGTGCCTACTCGCCCAACGAGACCTTTGTGGGCCTGAAAAATTTCCAGCACCTGCTCAAGGACACCCAGTTCATCCGCTCCATGCAGAATATGATCCTGCTGGTGGTAGTGGTGACCATCGTCACCTTTGCCTTTGCGCTGGTGTTTGCGGCCATTCTGACCCGGGAGAAGATCAAGGGGCAGAATTTTTTCCGGGTCATCTTCTACATCCCCAACATCCTGTCGGTGGTCGTCATCTCCGGCATCTTCTCGGCCATCTATAAGCCGGAAAACGGTATGCTGAACAGCATCATCGGCCTGTTCCGCAACATGAGCGACCCCATCCTGTGGAAGGGCGAAAAACTGGTCATCCCCTCCATCATCATTGCCATGGTATGGCAGGCCATCGGCTACTACATGGTCATGTACATGGCCTCCATGTCTGCCGTGCCCATCAGCCTGTACGAGAGCGCCAATCTGGACGGTGCCGGGCGGCTGACCCAGTTCTTCCAGATCACCATCCCCCTCATCTGGACGAATATCCGCACCACCCTCACCTTCTTTATCATCTCCACCATCAACATGGCCTTCCTCTTTGTCAAGGCCATGACCAGCGGCGGGCCCAACGGTGCTTCGGATGTGGCGCTGAGCTATATGTACAGCCAGAAGGACGCGGGCCTGTATGGCTACAGCATGGCCATTGGCGTGGTCATTTTCCTGTTCTCGTTTGCACTGTCCGCCTGTGTCAACAAGGCCACCGACCGCGATCCGCTGGAATTCTAAGGAGGGAAGAAGATGCAGAATACCACCGAAAAATCTTCCCGCTCTGCGGAAGGTCTGTACAAGTTTTTCATCTATTTTGTGCTGGTTCTGCTGGCCGTTACCATCATCGTGCCGGTGGCATGGGTGTTCATGGCCTCCATCAAGCAGAACGCGGAGTTCTACGGCAACCCGTGGGCGCTGCCTGCCGGGTTCTACTGGCAGAACTTTGTCAATGCGTGGAACGGAGCCAAGATGGGCGAGTATATGCTCCACTCTGTCATCGTGACCGCATTGGCGCTGGTGCTGCTGCTGGTCATTGCGCTGCCTGCCGCCTACTGCCTGTCCCGCTTCCGGTTCAAGGGCCGCAAACTGCTGAATACCCTGTTTATGGCGGGCCTGTTCATCAATGTCAACTACATCGTGGTGCCCATCTTCCTGATGCTTCGGGACGGCGATGTCTGGCTGAAGAGCCACTTTGGCAGCAGCTTCCTGCTGAACAATCTGGTGGTGCTGGCGGTGGTGTATGCAGCCACGGCCCTGCCTTTTACTATCTATCTGCTTTCGGGCTATTTTGCCACCCTGCCCCATGATTTTGAGGAGGCTGCCTACATCGACGGTGCAAGCTACTTCTCCACCATGACCCGTATCATCTTCCCCATGGCAAAGCCCTCCATCATCACCATCATCCTGTTCAACTTCCTGTCCTTCTGGAACGAGTACATCATTTCCATGACGCTGATGAGCTCCACCAGCGCGCCCCGCACCCTGCCGGTGGGCCTTTTGAATCTGATGCAGGCCCAGCAGAGCGCGGCCCAGTACGGCACCATGTATGCCGGTCTGGTGCTGGTGATGCTGCCCACCCTGATCCTGTACATCTGCGTGCAGAAGCAGCTGACACAGGGCATGACCGTGGGCGGTCTGAAAGGGTAAGGTGACAGACGATGAAAGCATATTGGAAAAACCATCCCGCCCTGCGCATGATCCTGATGCTGGTGCTGTTCGTACTGGCATTGGTGCTGGTGGTGTCCGGCTGGAAAATGACCGGGCAGCTGGCAGGGCTTGGCATCATGCTGGTGGGCGTAGCGCTGCTGCTGGCTGTGCTGGCGCTCTATAACGCCCCCTATCGGGATTGAGGAGAAGAGAGGTAAAGGAGAATTCCCATGGAAGAAAATAGAATGACCGGGCGCGTAACGATCCCGACCGATCTGGACGTGGTGCCCGAAACGCTGCAGATCCTGAAAAAGTGGGGCGCGGATGCCATCCGCGACTGCGACGGCACCGACTTTCCGCAGGAGCTGAAGGATGCCGACGCAAAGATCTACTCCACCTATTACACCACCCGCAAGGACAACGCGTGGGCCAAGGCGAACCCGGACGAGGTGCAGCAGTGCTACATTATGACCGGCTTCTACACCGCCCCCGGTGACACCGTGACCATTCCGCTGATGAAGGGCATCAGCCCGGAGCTGATGCAGGTGAACACCAACGACGATATCACCCGCTGGTGGGAGGTCATGGACCGCACCACAGGCCAGCCGGTGCCCCCGGAGCTGTGGAGCTACGCCGACGGCAGCGTGACGGTGCAGGCCGTGCCGTTCCATGAATATACGGTCAGTTTTCTGGCTTACCTGATCTGGGACCCGGTGCACATGTACAACGCCACCACCAACGGCTGGACCAACTTCGAGCATCAGATCACCTTTGATGTCCGCCAGCCCAAGACCCACAAATACTCGATGGAGCGCCTGCGGAAGTTCATTGCAGACCACCCCTATGTGAATGTCATCCGTTACACCACCTTCTTCCACCAGTTTACCCTGATCTTCGACGAGCTGAAGCGGGAGAAGTTCGTGGACTGGTACGGCTATTCCGCCTCGGTCAGCCCCTATATCCTGGAGCAGTTCGAGCGGGAGGTGGGCTACAAGTTCCGCCCGGAGTATATCATCGATCAGGGCTACTACAACAACCAGTACCGGGTGCCCAGCAAGGAATTCCGGGATTTCCAGGCCTTCCAGCGCCGGGAGGTGGCAAAGCTGGCCAAAGAGATGGTGGACATCACCCACGAGTGTGGGTGTGAGGCCATGATGTTCCTGGGGGACCACTGGATCGGCACCGAGCCCTTTATGCCGGAGTTCAAGACCATCGGCCTGGATGCCGTGGTGGGCAGCGTGGGCAACGGTTCCACCCTGCGCCTGATTTCGGACATCGAGGGCGTAAAGTACACCGAGGGGCGCTTTTTGCCCTACTTCTTCCCGGACACCTTCCACGAGGGCGGCGACCCGGTGCGGGAGGCCAAGGAAAACTGGGTCACGGCCCGCCGCGCCATCCTGCGCAAGCCCATTGACCGCATCGGCTACGGCGGCTACCTGAAGCTGGCGCTGCAGTTCCCGGACTTCGTGGACTATGTGGAGAGTGTCTGCAGCGAGTTCCGTGAGCTGTATGAGAACATCAAGGGCACCACGCCCTACTGCGTCAAGCGGGTGGCCGTGCTGAACTGCTGGGGCAAGATGCGGGCCTGGGGCTGCCACATGGTGCACCACGCCCTCTACTACAAGCAGAATTACAGCTACTCCGGTGTCATCGAAATGCTGTCCGGCGCGCCCTTTGACGTGAAGTTCATCAGCTTTGAGGACATCAAGAAGGACCCCGCCCTGCTGGATGAGCTGGATGTCATCATCAATGTGGGCGATGCCGACACCGCCCACACCGGCGGCATCTGGTGGGAGGACCCGGAGATCTCCTCCGCGATCCGGAAGTTCGTCTGGAACGGCGGCGGCCTCATCGGCGTGGGTGAGCCCTCCGGTCATGCCTATCAGGGCCACATCCTCCAGCTTGCCAGTGTGCTGGGCGTGGAGGAAGAAAACGGCTTCACCCTCAACTACGACAAGTACAATTGGGACGAGCACCCGGACCACTTCATTCTGCAGGATGCCGACCAGCCCATCGACTTTGGCGAGGGCAAGAAGAACATCTACGCCCTCGAGGGTACCGAGGTGCTGGTGCAGCGGAACCGGGAAGTGCAGATGGCGGCCCACGACTTTGGTAAGGGCCGCGCCGTGTACATCAGCGGTGTGCCTTACAGCTTTGCCAACAGCCGCACCCTGTACCGTGCCATCCTGTGGAGCGCCCACAGCGAGGAGGAGCTGCACACCTGGTTCAGCTCCAACTACAATGTGGAAGTGCACGCCTACGTAAAAAATGGCAAGTACTGCGTGGTGAACAACACCTACGAGCCGCAGGACACCACGGTCTACACCACCGATGGAAACCATTTCGACCTGCATCTGGAAGCCAACGAGATCAAGTGGTATGAGATCTGAGTTCTCCGTTTCATAAGCAAACACCCCTCTGCATTCCGAAAGGAGCGCAGAGGGGTGTTTGTGTATCCAGGCGGCTCAGCGGGGAGAGCCCAGACGGTATTTGAAATCGTGGTAGCCGAAGCGGGCCAGCGGCTGGGTGGTGCCGTTTTCATGCAGCACCCAGATATCCGGCAGGGGCATCCCGTTGAAGGTGTTGTTCTTGCAGGTGGAATAGATGGCCATGTCGCCGAAAATGAGCCGGTCACCCTCGGTGAGGGGGGCGGCAAAGCTGTAATCGCCCACCACGTCCCCGGCAAGGCAGGTGGGGCCGCCCAGCCGGAAGGTGCAGGGCTTTTCCCCCGGCTCGCCCGCGTCCAGCAGGGGCGGGCGGTAGGGCATCTCGATGACATCCGGCGTGTGGCAGGCTGCGGACATATCCAGAATGGCAAGATGTGTCTGACCATTCTGCAGGGTGTCCAGCACCGTGGTGACAAGGTAGCCCGCGTTCAGCGCCCAGGCCTCGCCCGGTTCCAGATACACCTGCACGCCGTACTTTTCCTGCGTCCCGGTGATGCACTTTTCCAGCGTGGCAAGGTCGTAATCCGGGCGGGTGATATGGTGCCCGCCGCCAAAGTTGAGCCACTTCATCCGGGGCAGCAGGTCACCGAATTTCGCTTCCAGCGCGGGCAGGGTGGCCGCCAGCGCGTCGGAATCCTGCTCGCACAGGGTGTGGAAGTGCAGGCCGTCCAGCAGGTCGGGCAGGTCAGGATGCTGCGCCACAGCGGCATCCCACTGGGCACGGGTGGTGCCCAGACGGCTGCCCGGGGCGCAGGGGTCATAGATCTCGTGCCCCTCCTGGGTGGAGTACTCGGGGTTCACCCGCAGGCCCACGCTCTTGCCCGCCGCCTTTGCGGCCGGGCCGAACTTTGCCAGCTGGTGGGGCGAGTTGAACACGATGTGGTCAGCGTATTGCAGCAGCTCCTCGAACTGGTCGGCCCGGTAGGCGGCGCAGAACACATGGTTCTCCTTCTCCGGCAGCTCCTCCCTGCCCAGGCGGCTCTCGTACAGGCCGCTGGCCTCGGTGCCCGCCAGATAGGGGGCCAGCACCGGGTAGAGGTCGTAGTTGGAAAAGGCCTTCTGGGCCAGCAGGATCTTGCAGCCTGTCCGCTGCTGCACGCCCAGCAGGATCTCGCCGTTGCGGCGCAGCCGGGCTTCATCCAGCAGGTAGCAGGGGGTGGGCAGTGCAGCCAGTGCAGCCTCAGAGAGGTTCGCCAGCCCCGCAAAGGGCGGGCGGGTGTCGGCCAGCCGCATCAGTCCACCAGAGCCGGGGCGTGGCTCTCGGAGCGGGGCAGGCCGTACTTGTCCAGAGCATCCAGATACGGGTCCGGATCAAACTCTTCCACAGTGTGCACGCCCTTGGTGGTCCACTTGCCGGTCAACAGCATCAGCGCGCCGCACATGGCAGGCACACCGGTGGTATAGCTGATGGCCTGAGAGCCGACCTCCTTGTAGCACTCCTGATGGTCGCAGACGTTGTAGATGTAGTAGGTCTTCTCCTTGCCGTCCTTCTTGCCGGTGAAGATGCAGCCGATGTTGGTCTTGCCCTTGGTGCGGGGGCCAAGGCTGGCGGGGTCGGGCAGCAGGGCCTTGAGGAACTGGATGGGCACGATCTCCTGACCGTTGAAGTTGACCGGGGTGGTGGACAGCATGCCCACGTCCTCCAGACAGCGCATGTGGTCGAGGTAGCTCTGGCCGAAGGTCATAAAGAAGCGGATGCGCTTTGCCTCGGGGATGTTCTTGGCCAGAGACTCGATCTCCTCGTGGTGGAGCAGGTACATATCCTTCTGGCCCACCTGATCAAAGTTGTACTCCCGCTTGATGCTCATGGCCGGAATCTCCACCCAGTGGCCGTTCTCCCAGTAGCTGCCGGGGGCGGAGACCTCGCGCAGGTTGATCTCCGGGTTGAAGTTGGTGGCAAAGGCATAGCCGTGGTCGCCACCGTTGCAGTCCAGAATGTCGATGGTGTCGATGGTGTCGAACTCGTGCTTCTTGGCGTAAGCGCAGTAAGCCTGGGTCACGCCCGGGTCAAAGCCGCTGCCCAGCAGGGCAGTCAGGCCGGCCTCCTCAAACTTCTTGGCGTAGGCCCACTGCCAGCTGTAATCGAAGTAGGCGGAGAAACCGGCCTCCTTGCAGCGCTTCTCGTAAATGGCGCGCCACTCTGGGTCATCGGTGTTCTCAGGCTCGTAGTTGGCGGTGTCCATGTAGTTCACGCCGCAGGCCAGGCAGGCATCCATGATGGTCAGATCCTGATAGGGCAGGGCGATGTTCATCACTAGATCGGGCTGGTAGCTCTTGATGAGGGCGATGACCTCATCCACATGGTCGGCATCCACCTGTGCGGTGGTGATCTTGGTGGTGGTCTTGGGGGCCAGCTCGGCGGCCAGCTTGTCGCACTTTGCCTTGGTACGGCTGGCGATGCAGATCTCGGTGAACACCTCGGGGACCTGGCAGCACTTGTGGATGGCGACGGAGGCCACGCCGCCGCAGCCGATGATCAGAACTTTGCTCATGTCGGTTACTCCTTTATCTGTAAAGTTGTCTTTTTACGGTCTGTCCTTATACCTGAAAGCCCGGCCAGCCCTTGTCCAGCGCGATCAGCAGCTCCCGCAGGACCTTGCAGGCTGTGGCCGTGGAAACGCCGGTGGTGTCCAGCGTGGGGGCCAGCTCGTTGAGGTCCGCGCCTACGATGTTGGCCTTGGCCACGGTGCGGATGGCGTCCAGCAGCTGCAAAAAGCTCACGCCGCCGGCCTCGGGGGTGCCGGTGCCGGGGAAGCAGGAGGGGTCGAGACAGTCGAGGTCGATGGTGAGGTAGACCGGCTCTTTGGTGGCGCAGAGCTGCTCGGTCAGCTCGGCAAGGCCGGTGAAGTCGAACTTGTGCATCTCGGTGTGCTGGGCGGCGAACTCGAACTCGGCCCGCTCGCCGCTGCGGATGCAGAACTGGTGGATGTGTCCGTCGCCCACCAGCTCATGGCAGCGGCGGAGGACGCAGGCGTGGCTCAGCTTTGCGCCGAGGTAGTCGTCCCGCAGGTCGGCGTGGGCGTCGAAGTGGATGATGTGGAGGCCGGGGTATTTCTGCGCCACGGCCCGCACAGCGCCCAGCGTCACCAGATGCTCGCCGCCCAGCAGGAGGGGCAGCTTGCCGTCCTTCAGGATCTCCGCAGCCCGGGCCTCGATGTCGGCGAGGGCTGCCTCGCTGGAGCCGAAGCAAAGCTCGAGGTCGCCGCTGTCGAAGACGTCGAAGTCGGTGAGGTCGGCGTTCTGGTAGGGGCTGTAGGTCTCGAGGCCGAAGCTCTCGTGCCGGATGGCCGACGGGCCGAACCGTGCGCCGGGGCGGTAGCTGGTGGTGGAGTCGAAGGGGGCGCCGTAGAGCACGATGTCGGCGGCGCGGTAGCTGCTGTCGCAGCCGATGAAGGTTTCAACATTGGGTGAGATCATTTGGGTTCCTCCACTTCGCGCAGCATCTC
>OLCD01000271.1_pt1 | contig 9488 bp, 4 predicted proteins | sample 1607541 | NCBI WGS metagenome assembly OLCD01 (sample SAMN02674605, study PRJEB24791) | human gut metagenome, SKBSTL067 | isolation source: stool | host: Homo sapiens | place: USA | reverse complement strand
TTCCGATCTGTATTGGTGATCGTATGTATAAGTAAGACGGGCGTTTCCGCCTTCCTTGATTATGGCGTTATCTACAGCCGCATTCAAGACAATTTTAGTAGCCACCGTTTCGCCGGAACCTCCACCGGAACCGGCCGGGATATCCACAGCGGTAATTTCCGCACCGCTTTTATTCTGGAAAGACAGACGGACGGATGTTTCATCCTCGCTTACCTCCGCATTTACGTTAAACAGCGTGGAAGCGTCCACCTCGTTAAAACGGGCGGTTACTACCTTGTTTTCTACCGGATTGGTGGAATCTAAGGACAAAGTTTCGTCCACTTCCAGGATATCCACGTTTACATTCACATTACCGGCCGCGTCCGGCGTCTGCTTCTCGCCGTTTACCGTTACGCTCTTTACCGTTCCTTTGCCGCCGAACTCTTCCCGGCTCGCCTCCTGGTCCCAGGCATCCAGGGCGGTTCCGGTAAACTGGTACGTCTCCCATTTGCCGAGCGATGTTTCAAAGGTGATGACACGCCCCCGGCCGCGCCACTTCTCCGGTACCGCGGCAATGGCGGAAGCCAGGGTATAGAAACCTTCCGTAAGCGGCACACTGCCGGTTACATTATAGGTATTCCCGCCGCCTGAACCGCCGCTGCCGAAATCCTCCCACTTTTCGACATTCTCAAAATCCGTGTCCGGATTGCCTTTAAATTGTTTCGTCACCCAGCCGTCGGCAGTGAGGAAAGAAAGGATCACGCCGTTTTTCCGGACATCGTCAATCTTCCCCGCCGTTTTCAATGCTGCAAACACCCCCGACAGATCACTATAAACGCTGCCGGCGTTCAAGAGGTTGTTTACATTGGTAAAGGTGGAAGACAGACGCCCGGCAGTTTCCTGCAACTCCTGTTTCATTTCGTCACGGTCTGCCTGCAACGTGCTTATGTCCTCGGAACAACTGCTAATATCCTGGGACAGACTTTTCAGCTTTCCCCAAAGGGAACCGTCTTCACTCTGTGAACCGTCTTCGCTGCCGATACGGGCGTTGATATCGGCCAGCAATGCGGCCAGCGAATCACTGTCTTTAAGCCCGTCCAGAAAAGCAAGAATTTCGTTAAAGTTGTCGATTGCCTGCGAAGCGTTGTTGCCGACAAGCCGGTCGATACGTAGAGAAACGGCGTCGATAGCCTTCTGCAAGGCTGCATCGGCGGCAATGCGGGCGGCTTCCTCCGCCTCGATTTCCTTACCCTGGGAAACCAGTTTCAGGTGTTCGTTCAAGAAGCCAAGAACCGCCGCCACCATTTGGTTGGTAACGCTTTCCGCGTCCTCCGCGGTTTCAATGACTATAATAAGATCATCGATATACTCCTGTGTTGCCATATAGATACATTAATTAAATTGTTTACTGAACTCTTTGGAATGAACCCGCGGTTTCCGGTAGCCGCTTTCCGTGATTTCTCCCGTCCAGTTGGACTCCTTCTCGGCAAACGTGAGCTTTAACGTCACGTTCTGCGGCGCGTCCGGACGGACACGGTAAGAAAACTCTTCCGCCGAAGGAATTACCTTGATCTCTTCCCGGCCGTAACCTGCCAGGTAGACATCATCGGAGGAAAGCAGGTCAAGAAGAAAGCGTATTTCCTGCGGGCGTTTGAATCCCGTCTTAACCGTTACGGCTTCCTGTATCTCCGTACGTATGCGATCCGAATAATAATCATCGGTAATTTCATCGTAACGCCGGAAAACAGCGTCTTCGTCTTCATCCATGCCGGGAGTTACGCTCGCCTCGCCTTCCAGGGAAAACACCTCGTAAACCCCGTAACTGTTCAGGAACCGGAGCCGGTAACGCTCGCGGACCGTCGGGCTTTGCTCGATCCCGATCCGGAGAGCGAACGTTTCACCGCTATACACGTCAAAAAGGTTGGCCAGTACCCCGTAATCGGTAAAGAATTTAAGTCTTACGGCCTCCAGGTTCAAGGCGTAGAAATTCCCTGCCGTGCCTGGTACTGCAAGGCTTTGTCCGGTAAGAAGTTCCGTTATTTTCAGCTCGTGCTCCGGATAGATGAAACAGAGCGGGTAAAGTTCCGTCTCGCGCATCGTTATACGCCAGTCATTGCTCCGGGTGGTAAAGAAGAAATTGCAGGATTCATTCAAGAACTTCAAAGAAAAGATGTTATTACCTTCTTCATGCAATTTCTTAAAAGCCCGTTTGGATATACCGCCACGCCAGGCAGTAACAACCAAAGTGGCCGTTTCTTCCTCCTCATTTTGAAGGGTGATCGTGACGACCGCCTTGTTATACCGTTTATCGGAAAGGCTTATCAACATCTCGGAACTGTCCGTTAACGGGGGAATATCAACAAAAAGCGTTTCCAGGACCTCCGCGATATTCACCTTGAAACTTCCATTACCGTTACCGGTAAATATGGAACGCATAAATTCAAAGTTCACGAAATACATTATATTGTAAGTCGCCATAGAAGTAGTTTCTACCGAAAGATAAACAGGGTTTCCGGTAAAGGCGTTTTCCGTCGGATCAATGTTTGCTGTCAAACTCATAATTCAAAGGTGTTAACGATGAATATTCCGTTAAACTCACTCTTATTTTCAAGTCCGGAAAGGAAACGATCACGCTGATCCGTGGGAGACGTCAGGAACTTGTAAAAGTCCGAGAGCCGCCCCGCATGGTTTTCCCTCCAAAGCTTATAAAGCTCCGTCACCTGTGAAGATGACGGGGCAAGGATGATATTATTCTGCTTTTCCATGCTGCAAAAGTTGGGTTTATCAAAGGAAGAATAAAGGACGGGATCAGCTAAGCACCCTCGATGCGACAAACCTTACCTGGTATTCGACTTCTTCCGTTTCGTAACAAAAATAGTTGGCCGCGCCGGAACGCTCGTTTACCTCGATTTCAACCTCTATCTTACATTTGTAAGTTTTTTCTATGATGTTATCCTGTGCGGTGGGCGGATTTTTTAATATATCCTCATCCGTTGACGGCGTAACATACCCGTCATATATCGTATTCGATACACGGCAACCGTACACAGCATACATCCAGTGATAACGGTAATAATCTTCCCAATATTCCACCCTTCCGGCCTGTACACTCTGCAAATTGGAAGAATATACGACCCACACGTAGGAAGCACCGCCCCACACGGGAATGCCCTGTTCATTATCCAGATTATAGGGACCGATCAGACGCAGGGAACGCAACGTAATGTTTACCGGTACCAGTTTACCCGCAGGAAGCGAATAGGAAAGGCCGTCCAGAAGCATGTACTGCCCCCGCAGGGCTACCGGGGTCAAGACATCCATTTTCATAAGCTGGTGAACCGGTAAAAGGGTGTTTGTGTCCACCTGGTTAAAAGAGTGCCTTAATACGGCGTCATACTTCTGCCAGAACTTGGCAAACAGACCGTCTTCAAACTGGAATAAAAGCGATATCGTATGTTTGCTGCCGTCTTTTAACGTAATTTCTCCGCCGTCCGGAGCGTATGGTAAAATAGAACCGAAGGAATAATCCGTACTTTCCGTAACGGCCTTTGTAAAAGCGAAAGCGAAGGAAAGCGGCGTCTCCTCCTTTTCCGAATCCTCTTCATCATCGGAAGAGGTTTTCAGGTAGGTATAACGGTGCACATACCCGGCCAGGTAATACGGGGAAAGAAGGCCGTTCGGGGCAAAATCCATAAACACGCATTCATCATCGCTCGCCAGCTCCTCGTCCTCTACGTTTTCCGTCTTCCGGTCCCAGTTAAAGAAACTGGATGATGATAACGTATGCTTCTTGTTGCCCGAATCCCATTTGTACCAGTTGCCGGTGGTCTTCTCGTAGTTCAGCCACACGGAGGCCTGGGAAGGATCGAAACGGCTTACACGGATAACCATTTTTTCGTTCCCCTTGATATAGTCCTCGTACCGTTCCACCGAAGGCGCGGCACCGGTAAAAGACGTTTTGGCCGATAACTTTATCTGACGGGCCGTTTCATAATTGATAAGGGGTTCCGCCGTCAGATTCCGGGACAGATCAACGGCAGGTTCATCTTCCATTATATCCCGGATCAGTCTTAAAGTGGCCGTTTTCGTATCGGAAGAGACATTATAAACCAGTCCGAAACGTACATACAGCGCGTTTAAAAAGTCCTCAATCGTACAATCCGGCATTAAATCGGCATAATTGAGGATACCCGTCACGCAACAGTCGGCGGCATTGTTCAGGATTACCAGGCTGGAAAGTTCCTTGTCCGTCTTAAAAGGATTTTCGGTTATAGTATAACCAAATTCTGAAAATATAAAGTCCAGGACACGGTGCACGTATAAGAAGGGGGCCACGCCGTACCCTTCCGGTAAACTCGTTTCGGTCGGGGTATCATTTATCAGTAGTGTTTCCGTCCTTGCCTGATAGCATAAGGCATATTCACCGTTTGAATCCAAAGTGATACGGTTTATGTATTGCGGGTAATACGTGCCGTCCTTGGAATCATTTTTGACTACTATTTGAAATATGGCAAAATCTTCATGGGAATCCGTGAAGAACCAGTTTATAGAGGACATAAGACCGCTAACGGTACCGCCGCTTATGCTGGGTAATGTGATCGAGTTCAGTTTCTTTGCTTTCCAGGCGCTGTAGGCTTCCGAATTGTCAAAACCGATATTTAAAGTAATTCCTTCCGTCCTGCCGGCGGAAACGATATTTATCTTTCCGGTACGTTTATACACCCCGTCCAATACCGTACATGTCTGATCTTCATTCATCGGTTTTACACCCATGTCGAGCCGGTGGGCAAAACCGGTTATCCCTGCATTGTTGGCAGTGACGGGAACCGTGACCGGTACGGTTTGTGATCCCCGGTCGTTCATGACGGGGGATTTCTCGTCGATCTGTACGGTAAAGTCACCCCCTAAGTCCAGATAACCTTTGTTCGTCTTAATCTTTAGCATAATGATTACTTATTTTCCGCGTGTAAAGGTGTCGCGGGCGTTATCTATAGTTTCTTTGGCCTTCTCCAAATCCTGGTAAACGATATAGGCCTTTATCAATTTGATAGCCTCACAGGAGGCGCGAAGCTCCTTTGCCGCTTCCAGGAACTCCCGGTAGGAAGAATCACCTGCAGGGGAAGTCACGTAACCGCCTTCATAATATTCACCCGGATTCTGTGGTAACGGGTTGGCACTGGTACGCTGCCGCCTGATCGCTTCGATAGTGCTAACGGCGTCGATCACTTTAGGATTATTCATTTCCGGCTGTGGTACCACATATTCCCCCTTATGAACCACGCCGGCCACTTCATAACGTCCGCCGGGACCGGTGTAACCACCTTCATAATACCCACCACCGGAAGAACCGGAAACAACACGTTCAGCCGTGGCGGTCTTGCTGCCGGTGGTGTTTTTCAAGGACATGTTTTTAATCCTGTCCCGTTCTGCCTTGGCCGATGCAAGCTGGGCCACACCGGTAGCCGCAAGCATTACTGCAGCAACGGTTCCGGCAATCGGCCCGAGGTCCGCGTACGCCTTCATAATCGAAACGGCCGTATCTGCTATGATCTGGGAACACTTGATAGCAAAGTTTACATCCGCGTACTTCTTTTGAATCTCCAGTTTCTTATTTTCCTTCTCTTCTTCCAGGGCGGCAGTATCTTCACCGTTGTTCTCGGCTTCCTGTATGAGAACATCGTATTTTGCTTCCACCTGGTCGATTTCGGCTTGTTGAATGGCTTCCACCATGGAAGAGGAAAGACCGGAATAGTAGTCAAAGTATTTTTTAGCGTTATTCATCTGCATTTGCAGCTTTTTACGCTGGTATGTCTTTTCATCTATTAATTCCTGATCGTGCAGATTCTTTAACAGGGCCAGTTCATTCTGGTATTCCTGTGCCCATGATACGCCGATCTGGGATTGAATCTGGTATAAACTATTCTGGTACTCAAATTCAAGCTGGCTAATTTCCTGCTGTTTCTGTTTCTCCAAACCAACGGTAGAAATTCCCGCCTGCCTCGCTATCTCAATTATGGCATTATAAGTCGTTTCTACATCCTGAACCTGTTTCCGGTGTGCTTCCTGCATACCGGTTATTCCTACCGGAACGGAAGTTATTTCACGTACTTTTTGAGCAATGGCCGCCCGATCACGCAATAACTTCATTTCAGACTCACGCACGGCGTCGGCCGCTTCCGTCGCTGTTTCTATACGTTTCTGTTTACCGGTAATTTCCAAAGCGGCAATATCATTCTGGTAAGTACGGTTTATCTCCAGAAGTTCTGCGGCGTGCTCCGCTTCAACTTCCAGCATATAGGCGTCGGCGGCTTCCTGCGTTATTCTCTGGTTTAATACCGCTTTTTCCATGGTGTCCTTCTGGACATTGTAATAGGCGGTTTCAATCTTTAACCGTTCGTCCCGTTTCTCCTGTACCAGTTTTATACGGGCGTCCTCCTGCTTGCCGGTTTCCGTAAAAATGGCCGTCTGTGCTTCTGTTTCGAGCTTGTGGATTTCATCGAGTAATTTCTTTTTATTAGCCGGCGTTTTTGCTTCCAGCTTCTGGAGTGCGTCGATACGTTCCCGGTAATAGCGAAGGTTTTCCGCCGTCCCTTCGAGAATATACTGGGCTTCCGTCTTATTTTCCTTCTCCCGGTTCTGTTTGATTAGAAGCATACGTTTTTCGTGCTCGATCTCCAGAGGTTTTAACGTGGCGTCCGTTTCCGTATTTTTATACTCCCCGGCTTCCGCCTTCTTTTTGACCTTCCCCAGTTCGTTTAAACGTTTTATTTCGGTGTCGATACGTTCTATTTCCTTGTTTTTCTTGGCGATATTCGCTTCGCTGTCTTCCGCCCATTGCTCCTGAACCTTTTTCTTTTCGGCCTCCAGTTTCTTTATAAGGGATGTTTCAGTATTTATATTTTCTTTATTGGTCCCGGTTAATGAAGTGGCCGTCGCCTCTGTTTTTAAGATATCATTATTGATCTGGGCGATTGCTGATTCTATACCGGCCAAATCCTTCTGTGTTGTCTGTAGGGCTTTCAACTGGTTAGCCTCTTTTTCCGTACCAAATAAACGGCTTATTTTAGCGGTAAGACTGTTCCGGTTATATCCTGACAATGTATTTTGCTGGCGGGTGTCCCAGTAAGCGTCGCTTTGCTCTGATTCCTGGCTTTCAAGATTCCTTTTTTTCTTGTACAATTCTTCCAGTTCCTCCTGGTAAGCTTTCAACTTGATTTGTTTTTCCAAGGAAACTAAATATTGATCTATAGCCTCCTTGTTGTTGTTTATGAGCCTGCCTTCTTCATTCAATTCCGCATTATAATCCGGTATCAGTTCTTTTAATTCAGCGAGCCTTTGTTTACGGGTGTAGTTGGAAAGGTTCTCGTCATTAATAGCAGCTACAAGAGTTTTTATTTTTGCTTCCTGGCTGGCATATTCTTCATTCACTTTCTTTACGACTTCCTGGTGGGCCTTCATCGCCGCCGAAGCCTGTTCCGTCTTCTTTGCAAGCTGGTAGATAGCAACACCGGCTGCCACGAGTAACGCGAGCAGGGCCGTATATGGATTCTTCAAAAGTTCGATCCTCATTAACCGAAGGGCGGCGGTACATCTTTTAATATTCAGGTGCAGCAATGCCTGGGCCGCCGCATAAGCCAGAGTAGCCGCCCGGCTGATATAAAGCTGTACGGCGTGCGCTTTCTCTGCAACGACCGAAGCAAGGGTCGCCGTTTTAAAACGGGCGTGCCACATGGTAGCGATTTTCAGTCCTCCATAGTAAGAAACCAAATAAGCGGTAACGGTATAAGTGACAACACCCCATTTATTAAACATGTCGATCATACCGCCCACACCTTCCACCATAAGCGTAACAAGGTCTATTAAATCCCGAAGAATACCCTTTGATTCATAGAAACGTAAAACTACCCCTTCGATAGTTGAACTTAATGTATTGAGGGAACCTTGTACATTATCACCCATTTCTTCCGCCATGGCATTAAATCCCTCTTCGGCTCCTGTTACTGCATCACGGAGATTTAAAACGGTATCAGTACCATTTAAAAAGGTATTAAATGCGGCAACCGAACGTTTATCCGTTAAATCCAGTGCCTTATTAAGGTCTATTCCTTCACTGTTCAGCTTTTTCAGCCCCTTTACAAGGTCTTCTAAGTTATCTACAGGACCACCAAGGGCAAGTGCAAGTTTACCGCTACCGTCAGCCAAGTTAAGCAAAATATTACGTGTTGCCGTCGCTGCCGATGAAGCGTCGAAACCGCTGTTTGCCAAAGCCCCCAAAAGGGCGGTCGTTTCCTCGATCGTGAATCCGAAAGAATTAGCAACCGGCCCAACAATAGACATTGCCGTATTTAAGTACTCGAAGCTTAAAGCGGATGCGTTACATCCCATAGTCATAGTAGAAACAGCCCGTTCCGTATCTTCCGCATCAAGGTTGAAAATACGCAATGTTGCACCGGCAAGCGTAGCAGCCGAGGCAAGATCAGTGTCCACAGCCTTAGCGAATTTCAGCACGGAAGGCGTCATCGCTTTAATATCCTCTTTAAAAAATCCCAGCTTGGCAAGCTCTATCTGAAGTTCCGTTACCTGTGCGGCCGTATAAGAAGTAGTAGCACCCAGCCGGCGCGCTTCATCTGTTAAATCCTTGATACTCTTTTTCGTGGTTCCCAGAATAGCGGCCAAAGTACTGTTTTTCTTCTCGAACTCTATAATAGTACTGATCGCATCCCTTAGCCCGCCGACAATCTGTCCGGTTATCATTGCGCCGATAGTGACAAACACACCGGCCAGAACCGTTTTTATCTTATTCAGGGAAAGAAGGGAACCGCCGAAACCTTCCGCCTTTTTCGTGGCCTGCCCGTATGCTTTCTCAACTTCTTTCAGTTCCTTCTCCAGGGCGGCATATTTTTCCGGCTGCAAGGATTTCACCGTATCGCGAAGCTCTTTCCGCAAGGCGTTTGCCTTCCTTGCCAGCTGGTTGGCACTCATGGTGGTTTTATCCAGCCGTTTCTCACATTCGGCAATCTTCTTGTTATTCTCGCCGATCGTCTTATTATTTTCTTTCAGTTGCTCATCAAGCCTTTTCCATTGTTTACCGCCAGCTTTCCCGGTGGCGATTAAATCGGTCATAGCCTTTTTTATCTCCTTATTGCTATCCCGGAGCTCCTTGTTCTTTTCTGAAAGATTATGTATTTCCTTCTGCGCATCGGAGGCGTTCAGGGTTAACACCCATTCGATATAGTCAGGTTTTAATTTTGCCATAAGAGTAAATTTTATAAGGCAAAATTATCCTGGTGTAAAGTGGCGGAAAAGGACACAAAAAAAGCCCGTAGAACCATTCTACAGGCTTATTATACTAAGAAGAAAGTATTTTATCTCTTAAAGGTAAAATCCGAAGGATCAAAACATTCTTTATCCTTAATTGTTGCCCGATCTATCATCCAGCAAATGTACCAGGTTAGAGGAACCGATATAAGAGGCGTCACGATAAAGGAAAGAAAAGATCGGAAGAGCGT
>OLCD01000243.1_pt1 | contig 10436 bp, 10 predicted proteins | sample 1607541 | NCBI WGS metagenome assembly OLCD01 (sample SAMN02674605, study PRJEB24791) | human gut metagenome, SKBSTL067 | isolation source: stool | host: Homo sapiens | place: USA | reverse complement strand
CGTGCTAATATGGGTTCAGCACTCAGACAAGAAGGAACGAAAGGATGAATCCCATGAAATTCAGCGAAATGAGTTATACCCGCCCGGACATTGATGCCCTGCTGGGCCAGTGCAAGGCGCTGGCCGCCAAGGCCGCCGGGGCAGCCAGCGGCGAGGAGCTGGTGAATGTTTACTACGAGCAGAGCCGCGCCTTTGCCGATTACAGCACCGCCGCACAGCTGGCAAGCATCCACTACACCTGCGACACCCGTGACGCTTATTGGAAGGCCGAGCAGGACTTCTTTGATGCCAACGGTCCCGCCGTGGAGAACGCACGGGTGGAGATCAGCCGGGCATTTCTGGCCAACGCCCATGTGGACGCGCTGACAGAAGCCTTTGGCACCACCTGCGTGGCTGGCATGAAGAACGCCGTGCTGGGCATGGATGACCGCACCGTGGAGCTGCAGAAGGAGTACAACGCCCTTGTCAGCCAGTACCAGCAGGTGTACGGCGGCGCACTGGTCGAGTTTGACGGCAAGCAGCTGACCATTCCCCAGCTGGGCCCCTATAAGGAGAACCTGGACCCTGCCGTCCGCCGCGCCGCCTACGAGGCTGAGGCCGCGTATTTCGATGCCCACCGTGACGAGCTGGACGGCCTGTACACCAAGATCGTCAAGAACCTGAACGCACAGGCGCAGATCCTGGGCTACCACGATTACAGCGAGCTTTCCTATGTGCGGATGAACCGCATCGGCTACGGCCCTGCCGAGATCCGGAAGTTCCGCGACCAGGTGGCCAGCGATGTGGTGCCCGAGCTGAAAAAGGTGATCGAGCTGCGCTGCAAGCGCACCGGCATCTCCCACCTGACCTTCTCCGACCTGCCTGTGGCGTTTCAGGACGGCAACCCCTCTCCCATCCCCGGCTACGATGCCCGGATGGCCGCCGCCCGCACCATGTACCACGAGCTGAGCCCCGAGACCGCAGAATTCATTGACTTCATGCAGGACAACGAGCTGTTCGACGTGGAGAGCCGCCCCGGCAAGATGTCCGGCGGCTATATGACCAGCCTGCCCACCTACAAGGCTCCCTTTATCTTTGCCAACTGGAACAACACCTCTGCTGACGTGGACGTGCTGACCCACGAGTGCGGCCACGCCTTTGAGGGCTATGTGGCCGAGCGTGACCCCAAGGTCCCCGCAGACCTCGAGTGCCCCGGCATGGAGAGCGCCGAGATCCACTCCATGGCCATGGAGTTCCTGACGGCTCCCTGGCACCATCTGCTCTTTGGCAAGGACACTGAGAAATACGCCCTGCTCCACGCCGAGGACAGCTTCCTCTTCCTGGCCTATGGCTGCATCGTGGACGAGTTCCAGCACAGGATGTACCAGAACCCCGACCTCACCCCGGACGAGCGCAACGCTGTCTGGCTGGAGCTGGAGCACAAGTACCGCCCCTGGATCGATTTCGACAACCTGCCCTTCTATGGCCGCGGTGCCGGCTGGCAGCGCCAGCTCCACATCTATGAGTGCCCCTTCTACTATATTGATTACTGCCTGTCCACCATGGCCGCGCTGCAGTTCTTCCTGCTGAGCCTCAAGGATCACAAGGATGCCTGGGAACGCTACCTCAAGCTGGTTCGCCGTGCCGGTCTGGCCAGCTATACGGAGCTGATGCAGACCGCCGGGCTGAAGGTTCCCTTTGAGGATGGCTCGATCAAGGCCATCGCCCAGCAGATGGGCCAGTGGATCGCAGAGCATCAGGTGTAAGGCTCCCGGACCTACGGAGATTTTTTCTTGCAAAATCCGCTCTTTTCTATGAAAAAGCACAGCGCCCCCGTTCACTGCAAGATCGCAGTGAGCGGGGGCGCTTTCTTGTGAATAGGAGGTGGATTTTATCGCAAATACAGACTATGAGGATATACGGAGCGGCACAAACTCCATGACCGGAAAGAAAAAATTCCATAAAACGCCAAAAAGCCATCGGATAAGTCATACCCATACAAGAAAGTTTGAACTTTTCGTGAATTTTCTGTGTTTCGACCATGGACAGGTGGAAACAGTTCTGCTACAATGGGAGCTGTTCTTTCCGCCGGTTCCCACGCGGCGGTTTTTATTTTTACTATAACACAGGAGGAACTTTCATGTTAGAAAAGATCTTTCACCTGAAAGAAAACCACACCGATGTCAAGACCGAACTCATGGCGGGTGTCACCACCTTTATGACGATGGCCTACATCCTTGCGGTCAACCCCAGCATCCTGTCCGCTTCGGGCATGGATGCCAATGCGGTCCTGATCGCCACCTCGCTGGCATCGTTCGTTGGCACTGCCCTGATGGCTCTGCTGGCCAACTATCCGTTCGCTCTGGCTCCCGGCATGGGCCTGAACGCCTACTTCTCCTACACGGTCGTCCTGACCATGGGTTACAGCTGGCAGCTGGCCTTGATGGCCGTTTTTGTGGAGGGCGTCATCTTCATTGTGCTGAGCCTGACCAATGTGCGTGAGGCCATCTTCAACGCCATCCCCATGACCCTGAAGAGCGCTGTCAGCGTGGGCATCGGTCTGTTCGTTGCATTCGTCGGCCTGCAGAACGCAAAGCTGATCGTGAACAGCGATTCCACCCTTGTTACCTATCAGCACTTCAAGGGCGAGACCTTCCACAGCATCGGCGTGGGTGCGATCCTCGCGCTGGTGGGCGTGCTCATCACCGCCATCCTGCTGGTCAAAAAGGTCAAGGGTGGCATCCTGTACGGCATCCTCATCACCTGGGTGCTGGGCATCCTCTGCGAGCTGACCGGTATCTACATCCCCAACCCCGATGCCGGCATGTACAGTGTCATCCCCACCAGCTTCATCAGCTTCGATTTCTCTGCTCTGGGCAAGACCTTTGGTCAGGTGTTCAAGACCGATTTCTCCGGCGTGGGCATCCTGAACTTCTTCGCCGTGATGTTCTCCTTCCTCTTCGTTGACCTGTTTGATACCCTGGGCACCCTGATCGGTGTTGCATCCAAGGCCGACATGCTGGATGAGGAGGGCAAGCTGCCCAACATCAAGGGCGCGCTGATGGCCGACTCCATCGCCACCTGCGCCGGTGCCGTGCTGGGCACCTCCACCACCACCACCTTCGTCGAGAGCGCTTCCGGCGTGACCGAGGGCGGCCGCACCGGCCTGACCTCCATGACCACCGGTGTGCTGTTCCTGCTGGCCGTGGTGTTCAGCCCCCTGTTCCTGACCATCCCCAGCTTTGCGACCGCTCCGGCCCTGATCATCGTTGGCTTCTACATGATGGGTTCTGCCCTGAAGATCGAGTTCGATGATCCTGCTGAGGGCATCCCCGCGTTCCTGACCATCCTGGCAATGCCCACCGCATACAGCATCTCTGAGGGCATCGCCATCGGTGTCATCTCCTGGACCCTGCTGAATGTCATCACCGGCAAGGCCAAGGAGAAGAAGATCAGCCCCCTGATGTATGTGCTGACCGTTCTGTTCATCCTGAAATACGTCCTGCTGTAACAGGCATTTGCAGCAAACAGAAAGCCCCGGCTCCGGCCGGGGCTTTCGTGCGTTTATTGGTTCCTGCGCGGGTGGGGCGGGCAGGGTTCAGCCGCCGAACAGCCCGAAAAAGCTGGTGTGCGTCATGCCCAGCACCAGAAACAGAAGAATGAGGGCAAACAGCACCCCAATGATGATGTCCATCTGGTGGACCGTAAGGGGGAATTTATCGTAGAGCTTTTCCTTGGGGTTGACGAAATTCGGGTCGTTGTTGTCCAGCAGGGTCTTTTTTCTCTCAGCGCTCTGGGCTTTGGCGGCGGCAAGTTCTGCCTGCTCCTTTTCCAGCTGGGCCTCCCGCTGGGCAAGCAGTGCCTCACGGCGGGCCAGCTCTTCCTCCCGCTGGGCCTGGTTCATTTCTGCCATGGTGGTATCCTCCGGCGTTTTTTCTACCAGTATACCATAGAATTGTGACAGAAAAAACTCCTCCCGCAAAAAGCGGCCTTATTCCGCCAGCAGATCCTCCACCACATCCATCAGCTGAGACGGATCGAGCTGGCACGCGGTACAGCGCGCGGCCAGGCGAAGGACCCGCACCGGGTCAACGGAGACATCTGAGATGAACCGCAGTTTTCGGTGTCGTCCGTGAGATGTAGAATGCGCGGCGATGCCAAAGGATGTATACGCACCACACGCGGGATGATAAAGTCGTTCCATAACACAATGATACCAAAACACACCAATCACCTCTCTATCAAAATTGTCACGCCGCTTTGAAAGGGCTGCATGAATGCAGGTTCGCTGCCCGCAAAATGTTCTGACAAAATTTATATACCATCTCTTGGCTTCAAAATAAACAGCCAAAATTTCAAAATTTGGCGGCGTGTTTTGCATGTCCGGTGAAACCGGTAGTGCAGTAAAAATACGAACCGGAAAATGGAAATGAATATTTTTACGGAATATCGTAGAAAATTTAAAAAAATCAACTTCACGCAGCAACAGATGAAAGAATGTTTCACAGAAAGCCGAAAGCATAAAAGAAAAATCTTTGCCGCAGCTTAACCACTTTTTAGCAGAAAAAGTTGCGAAATCGGTCGTAAGATCGAGTTTTCTGGTATATCACTTGTTCGCTGTGCGGATAAGGCTGCTCATTCTGCTTTGCCTCCGCATCGTCTGCCGCAGACCCCGGCACTGCCCTTGTCTGAAATGCTTTCACTCCGGATGCAAACCAGATGAAAAATCCGACGGGCCGCATCACTTGACTTTCCCCTTGCAGGGGAGTATACTCCGGGGCAGTGAAATATTCGGCTATGACGAGAAAGAGTACCCGGAAAGAATGCTGCAGAGAGCTGCCGGATGGTGCAAGGCAGTGCAGGGTGTCCGTGGGAAGATCCTCTCCGAGCTTTCCGGCTGAATGGGCGGCATCTGCGCCCCAGTAAGCGGGAACGGCAGGCCCCCGTTATCACGGGCCGCGCATTGTTGGATGCGCACTGAGGGGCCGGGCTTTGCACCGGCAATAAGAGTGGTACCGCAGAGGAGTTTATGCGCCTTTGTCTCTTACGAACCGTAGGGGACAAAGGCGTTTTTGTTTGCGGGAAAGCCATTTTCCGGATGTTTCATTGCCTTTGCATCCGCAAAAATCAGGACCTGGAAAAGGAGAGTTTAACATGAAAACACTGGAAAAAGTAAGCGATTTTGTAGGCAAGTATATGGCTGCCATCGTCATTGTGGTGGCAGCGCTGGCCCTGTTCTTCCCCGGCACATTCAGCGTGGTAAAGACCGCATGGGTCAACACCCTGCTGGGCATCGTTATGTTCGGCATGGGCCTTACCCTGAAGCCGGAGGATTTCAAGGTGGTGTTCAGCCGCCCGAAGGACGTGATCATCGGCTGCATTGCACAGTTCACGCTGATGCCCTTCCTTGCATGGGCGCTGACGCAGGTGTTCCATCTGCCCACTGAGCTGGCCATCGGTGTCATCCTTGTGGGCACCTGCCCCGGCGGCACCTCCTCTAACGTGATGACCTATCTGTCCAAGGGCGACGTTGCACTGTCCGTCGGCATGACCGCAGTTTCCACCGTGCTGGCGCCCTTCCTCACCCCGCTGCTCACCCTGCTGTATGCCGGCCAGCGCGTGAATGTGAACCCTGTAAATATGTTCCTGTCCATCGTCAAGGTGGTGCTGGTTCCCATCGCACTGGGCTTTGTGGTCAATCACTTCTTCCACGCCTTCACCCAGAATGCCGTCCGTGTGCTGCCGCTGATCTCCACCACTGCCATCGTGCTCATCATCTGCGCTGTTGTGTCCGCAAACTCCGCCAAGATCATGACCAGCGGCCTGCTGATCCTTGCCGTGGTCATCCTGCACAACCTGCTGGGCTACCTCACCGGCTTTGGCGTGGGCAAGCTGCTGAAGCTGGACTCCACCAAGTGCCGTGCAATTTCCATCGAGGTCGGTATGCAGAACTCCGGTCTGGCCACTTCTCTGGCCGCTGCCCACTTTGCACAGTATCCGCTGGCAACCATCCCCGGTGCGGTGTTCTCTGTGTGGCATAACATTTCCGGTGCTGTCCTTGCCAACTTCTTTGCCCGCACTGCAGAGAAGAAGGACTGATGGTTCGTAAGAACCTCGAACGCCCGGAGACCCCAGTATAATTTTCGATCTGTTGAATGAAACCGAGGATACGATAATATCAAAAGGCAGGGTACCACCATCATGGTGATACCCTGCCTTTGCTCGTTCCTGTTTACCGTTCCGAGCAGTGTCTCCGCAGGAACTTGTTGGGTCGAGGCCCCTCCATCTTGCTGCGCAAGACCGTTCTGTTGCTTGAAATCCCCACTGGGGCGTTTGTTGCTTCACAAACGCGGTTTTGTTGGGGCGTGCCTGCCCCAAACCCTGCTTCATAATATTGATCATGAACGATCAACGACTGATTTATAGTAATTGCCAAAGTCTGCAAGTGCATTGACGATTGGTAACATTTCTGTTCCGAGATCGGTCAACCCATATTCTACTTTGGGAGGATTCTCGTGATAATCACGGCGGTAGGCAAGCCCATCATCAATCATCTGTCTTAAGCTCTCGGTCAAAACTTTCTGCGAGATCCCGTCGATGCTTCTTTGCAACTCATTGAATCTCCATGGACGCTCTTTCAGATTGCGCAGAAGCAAGAGTTTCCATTTTCCGCCAATCAGGGATACTGCTGTTGCAACCGGACATTCCGGCAGTTCTTCTTTTGTACGCATATCAGTCACCTCTGTATATAGTATATCACATTCATTTTTGAGTGTACAGTTACAAAAAAGTGCGTACTTGTTTTTGAATGTGCGAGCTTCTATACTTAACTCAGGCAATGAAAGATTGCGAATCAAAATGGAGGTGCTTACAATGGCAAGCTACACAAAAATGACAGTTGGAAAGGAAAATCGGACGGAGCTTCATGAAAAGCTCGCCCTGACTGGTGCGGAGATCAGCCTGAATACGCTTCCTGCGGGAGCAAATGTTCCGTTTGTCCACTCCCACAAGGCAAATGAGGAAATCTACGGTGTTCTTTCCGGCAAAGGCAAGGTCGTTATCGATGGCGAAGAAATCAGTCTTGCAGCAGGCGACTGGCTGAAGATTTCTCCCGTGGCAAAACGTCAGTTCTTTGCTGCAAGCAATTCTGAGATCACTTATATTTGTATTCAGGTCAAGGAGAATTCTCTCGAAGATTATACTGCAACGGATGCTGTGATCTACTGATAAAACATATCAAAACAAAAGGCAGGGTACCACCATCATGGTGATACCCTGCCTTTGCTCATTTACCGTTCGGTTGCTGCGGTAAACTTCAATAAACAAAAACGTACCCGAACCCTTTTTCGTAAAGAATCGGGTTCGGGTACGAACTGTATGGTGGTGAATCGTTACATGGTGATAAGAACATTGATGCAAAGCTCCAGCGCTATCCGCAAAGAGCCCTTTCCCCAATCTCTCTCATCATGAGCATAAACATTCGCAAGGGAATCGGCAGTGTAGAGAATCTGGCCAAAGACTGCACCACGCTTCTGGGCACAGGCGGCCAGTGCAGCACACTCCATTTCAACTGTGGCACAGCCCTCGGATTTGCGATATTCTACCATATCTCGTGTTTCTCGGAAAAAACCATCCGTTGTCCATGTGATACATTTTTGAAACGGAATATTCAACGCACAAAAAGTCTGCTCAATGGCTTTTATTGCGGAAGGCTCCAAATCAACAAACCGAGCGGCTGGAAGATAATGATACGAAGTGCCTTCATCGCGCATCGCCCTGATTGGAATCAAGAATTCGTTTTCGTCCAAATCGGTCAGCACTCCGCAGGAACCGGCTGAAATGATTTTTTTGCATCCGCAGGAGATCAAAAAATCCAGAAGCTGTGCAGCCGCAGCAGCTCCCAGCGGTGCCTGACACAGGCAAAATTCCAGCCCATTTTGCCGGATAATATAAACGGGATAGCTTTTTGTAATCGTTTCAAAGTGTTCGGCAATGACTGCATCCATTTCAAATGCGTAATCATCAATCACATCGCCCAGAAAACCAAACACACATTTTTCCGGAAGGACGAGCTGCTCTGCGCCATGATTGGGCCTGATGACCTCAATCGAATCAAAATCGTATTCAAGAATGGGAAGATCATGTTTTTGTATCATGGAGAATTTCCTCTTCCTGCAAATTGCTGCACAAAATAAAAATACCCGAACCCTTTTTCACAAAGAATTGGGTTCGGGTACAAACTGTATGGTGGACGGTACAGGACTCGAACCTGTGACCTCCTGCACGTCAAGCAGATGCTCTACCAGCTGAGCTAACCGTCCAGATGTCGTATCGACTTGAATATGATACCACATTTTTCGCGCAATTGCAAGGGCTTTTTTGAAAAAAGTCTGCCTTTTCCGTTTTTTGCCCCGGGGGATTGGCACAAAGGCCCCTTTGCGGGGGCTGGCAGGGGAGAGGCTCAGAGCGCCCGGCGGATGATGTCGTAGAGGATGGGCTTCATGTTGTCGATGTTGTCGGGCTTGCCCTCCAACACGGAGGTATAGCACACCGACATGCACATACTGCCCAGGGCGGTGATGCGCTGGTAGATCTCCCGCTCGGTGCGGCCCGCCATCTCGGGGCTGCACATCACGGTCTGGAGGACCTTGCGCATCAGCGGTTCGGCCTCGCCGCTGGCTTCGATCTGATCCAGCCCGGGCCAGACAAAGCTGCGCTCCAGGAAGCGGAGCATCAGGGTGTCCGCGCGCAGGGCTTCGATGATATGGTCGATGACAAAGATCATCTGGTCGGGGAAGCTGGTAAGCTCGGCGGCGTGCTGCTCGGCGGCGGCACAGGCATTGTCCAGCAGTTGGTAGCTCACCCGGGCCAGCAGGGCCTGCGTGACCGAACCCTTATCGGCAAAATAGAGGTAGAATGTGCCCTTGCCCACCTTGGCGCGGGAGGTGATATCCTCCACGCTGGTCTTGGAGGTGCCCCGCTCCAGAAACAGCTCGTAAGCTGCATCCAGAAGCGCGCGGCGCTTTTCCTGTTTCTTTCCTTCCACGGTGCTCATAGCTTGCTGCATCCTCTTTTCTGACGTTGTTTTGTCGTGTAAACAATATTTTAGCAGGGAGAGGGGAAGAGCGCAAGAGCAAAAGCCCCCGGACAAGCTATACAATTTTTGCTTTGTGATAAGAAAACTGACTTTTGGTCATTTTCTATCTTGACACCTTGCGTCGATTGGTTATAATAGTGCTTGCTCAGAAATGACCGCGGGTCATTTTAGGGCAGATCCAATCAACTTTCGTATGGAGGGTTCCCATGAAAAAGATCGCACAGAGCATCGTGCGTCTGCGCAAGCTGATCTTAACAGTAGCGGTCCTGCTGTTGATCCCTTCCGCAATCGGCGCGGTTGCTACCCGCATCAACTATGATGTCCTGACCTATCTGCCGCAGGAGCTTGACTCCATGATCGGCGAGGTAGCGCTTGAGGACGACTTCCATCTGGCCTCCACCGGCATGATCACGGTGGAAGGCCTGCCTACCAATGAACTGATCGCCATGAAGAAGGACATTGATGCGGTGCCCGGTGTCACACAGACCTTCTGGCTCAGCGATGTCATCGACCCCAGCATCCCCACCGAGATGCTGCCCGCGGATGTCCAGCAGTTCATGTTCGGCAAAAATGATTCCACCATGCTCATCGTCCGGTTTGATGCGCCCAGCGCCAGCGACGAGACGATGAACGCCGTCAAGCAGATCAAACAGGTGCTGCGGCACGACTGCTACTTTGGCGGCATGAGCGTCATCTTGCAGGATACCAAGGCGCTGATCAATGAAGAGATGCCGCTGTACATCCTGTGCGCTGTGGGTGCCAGTATGCTGGTGCTGTTCCTCTCGCTAGAGAGCACCATCACGCCTGTGCTGTTCATGCTGGGCCTGCTGTTCCCCATTGCGTACAACTTTGGCACCAACATCTTCCTGGGTCAGATCAGCTACATCACCCAGGCGCTTTCCACGGTGCTGCAGTTGGGCGTGACGATGGACTTTTCCATCTTCCTGCTCCACCGTTATCAGGAGGAAAAGGAACTCCGCTCCTCCAACGAGGAAGCTATGGTGACCGCCATCTGCAAGACCATGACCTCCATCACCGCTTCCTCCCTGACCACCATTGCGGGCTTCCTGGCACTGTGCGCCATGCGCCTGACGCTGGGCCGCGATATCGGTGTTGTTATGGCAAAGGGTGTGGCGCTGGGTGTCATCTGCACCATCGTCATTCTGCCTGCTTTGATCCTGACCTTTGATCAGCAGGTCGAAAAGTACAAGCACCGCACCATCGTGCCCAAGCTGACCAAGCTCAGCTACTTTGTTTCCAAGCACGCAATGCCCATCGTGGTCATCTTTCTTGTGCTGCTGGTGCCCTTTGTGGTGGCCCAGCAAAAGACTGAGGTCTACTACACTCTGTTCGACTCGCT
>OLCD01000231.1_pt1 | contig 10975 bp, 9 predicted proteins | sample 1607541 | NCBI WGS metagenome assembly OLCD01 (sample SAMN02674605, study PRJEB24791) | human gut metagenome, SKBSTL067 | isolation source: stool | host: Homo sapiens | place: USA | reverse complement strand
TCTGCTGTTTGGTCAAAATTTTCCCTTGATGTTTTGCACAGTACAGGAGCAAATCAAATTCCTTTGGGGGCAGTTCAAAAGTGCCGTTTGATGTAGTAACAGAACGATTTTCAATATCAATTTTCAACCCGTCAAATTCAAGTTGCTGTGATATTCCGTCCTGTTGATTGAAACGGGTATAACGGCGTATAAGGGAAACGATACGGGCTATCAGTTCGTCCATGTCAAAAGGTTTTGTCAAATAATCATCAGCTCCTGCCCTTAAACCGCGTACTTTAGAAGCACTGTCATTTTTTGATGTAAACATCAAAATCGGCAGGCTGCTTTCTTTTCTAATTTCTTCCAATGTTTCAAATCCGTCCATACCAGGCATCATAACGTCCAGTATCACAAGTTGATATTCTCTCTCTTTTAATTTTTGTAATCCCTCTTTTCCCGTATTACAAAAATCAGCTTCTATATCTTCTGATAGCACGCTGCGTTTAATCAGCGCACAAAGTTCCTTATCATCATCTATAATCAAAACTTTATTCATGGTATAGCTCCTTTCCTTGTTTGGTTCTACCGTCAATCGGTTTTTCCGCGTCTTTTGGTATCAACCACATATACCCAAGTTTTGAAACACCCTGTATGCGTTTCTCCCTGCAAAGTATCTGTACCCGCCTTTCAGAAATTCCCCACTTCTTTGCTGCTTCGGGGCAAGACATATATTCCATAACAACACCCGTCCTTTCTGAAAATCTTATCATAATAATTATAGTCGGACACACGAACAATAGCAAGTATATAAATATGAATTATTATGGCTATTTAGTGGAACTGTATAGACATATCCAAAGAGAAAGGGGAACAGTAAAATGTAACTGGGTGAATAAATATGGCAAAAAGACCGGTAGAAAAATATGACTTCAAGGCATTTGGAGAAGCTATAAAAGCTGCGCGGACGGGGCGCAAAGAAAGCCGCAAACAGGTAAGTGATGAAATGTATATTTCTCCTCGCTATCTTGCAAATATCGAAAACAAAGGACAGCACCCCAGTCTGCAAATCTTTTTTGAGCTTATGCTTCGTTACAATATATCCGTAGACCAGTTTCTTTTAGATACGCCCACCCAAAAAGATACAAAGCGGCGGCAGCTCGACGCTCTCCTTGATGATATGAGCGATAATGGCATACGGATTGTAACGGCAACTGCAAAAGAAATTTCAGAAGTCGAAAAAGAGGACAAATAAATGTGTCCGGCAAATTGAATATGATTTAGGAAGCGTTGTAATCTTTACAGATTGCAGCGTTTTTCTTTTGCTCTTTTTTGGCATATAGAGCATTGCGTTGTAGTAACCAGTGAGGAAAAAACTTTCGTAGCAAGCATAGGAAAAGAGTACCCTTTTCCGTATTTTCTCCCTCCCGTCCTGCGGTGCGTCGGTTGAAAATTGCTTGTTGGGAAGTGTCCCAAACCCTCGGAACGGAAAGGAGTGATTGCATGAATGGACGCAAAAGAAAAGTACAAATCAAATTCTATGTAACAGAGGAAGAACGGGCATTGATTGAGCAGAAAATGAAGCTCGTCCCCACCCGGAACATGGCGGCGTATCTTCGCAAGATTGCCATTGACGGGTATATCATTCAGACAGACCATAGCGACATAAAAGCCATGACAGCGGAGATACAGAAAATCGGGGTCAATATCAATCAGATTGCAAAGCGTGTCAACGCGACAGGCAGCGTCTACCAAGAGGACATAGAGGAAATAAAGGGGGTGCTTGCGGAGATATGGCGGTTACAAAGATTAAGCCTATTAAAAGCACGTTGAGCAAAGCCCTTGACTATATCCAAAACCCGGATAAAACAGACGGGAAAACGCTTGTGTCCTCCTTTGGGTGCAGCTATGAAACGGCAGATATTGAGTTTGGATTTACGCTTGCACAAGCCATAGAGAAAGGGAACAATCTCGCCCACCATTTGATACAGTCCTTTGAGCCGGGGGAAGTGGATTATGAGAAAGCCCACGAAATCGGGAAACAGCTTGCCGACGCGGTAACAAAGGGACAGCATGAATACGTCTTAACTACCCACATAGACAAAGGGCATATCCATAACCATATCATTTTTTGTGCGGTCAATTTTGTTGACTACCACAAATACAATTCCAATAAACGCAGCTACTATGGCATACGGAACATGAGCGATAAGCTGTGCCGGGAAAACGGGCTGTCCGTTGTCGTTCCGGGTAAGGGCAGCAAGGGAAAAAGCTATGCAGAATATCAAGCGGAAAAGGTCGGTGCAAGTTGGAAAGGCAAGCTGAAAATTACCGTTGATACGCTTATCCCCCAAGTGGCAAGTTTTGAAGAATTGTTGCAGCGGTTACAGGCAGCGGGCTATGAGATAAAGCCGGGAAAATATATCTCCTGCCGCGCTCCGGGACAGGAACGGTTTACCCGCTTAAAAACCCTCGGTGCAGATTATACAGAGGAAGCAATCAAAGAACGGATAGAGGGCAAGCGCACAAAGGCGGCGAAAGCTCCCAAAGAGCAGCGCGGCGTATCGCTGCTTATTGACATTGAAAACAGTATCAAGGCAGCGCAGAGCCGGGGCTATGAACAGTGGGCGAAAATCCATAATCTGAAACTGGCTGCAAAGACTATGAATTTCTTGACGGAACATAAGATTGAGCAGTACGCGGATTTAGTCAGCCGGATTGAGGAAGTAAATGCGGAAAATGAAAAGACAGCAGACGCATTAAAGAGCGTGGAGAAACGTCTTGCAAACATGGCGGTGCTGATGAAGCACGTTACCACCTACCAAAAGACAAAACCTGTCTATGAAGCATACCGCAGGGCAAAGGATAAGGACGCATACCGGGCAAAGCAGGAAAGCAGTCTGATACTCCATGAAGCAGCGGCAAAGGCACTAAAAACGGCGGGCGTTTCCAAGCTCCCGAATGTCGCCGCGCTACAAGTAGACTATGAAAAGCTCCGGGAACAGAAAGAAGCCCTTTACGCGGACTATGGCAAACTGAAAAAACAGGTCAAAGAGTACGACGTTATCAAACAGAACATAGACAGCATTTTACGGCAGCCAAGAGAGCCGGAACGGGAAAAAGGGAAAGAACGCGGGGAGTAGTTTTGTTCATACTTGTGTGATATAATAGTTCCTATCAAAGACAGTAGCCACATACTAAAGTGATACATTTTCAGCAAAGGAAGTGTCAGAAAATGGAACAGGAAATGCCGGACTATGAAACGATATGCGCTGCCGTTGTGGGCGAAAAATGGGCGTTGGAAAAGGTGCTTGATTGTTACGGCGACGAAATCAACCGCCTTGCAATGGTAAAAAAGTGTCAGCCGGACGGGACTATCAAAGAGGAAATCGACGAAGATTTACGGCAAACACTCATAATGAAACTGTTAGAAGCTATCCCACAATTTCCAATGGAAAAGGAGTGATACCATGACACGCGGAGAAATTTGGAAAGACTTTTTCAAGAGAAACGTTTTGCCCGCCGTTATTGCATTGTTTTTATTCTTCATGTTCAAGAACATCTTTACAGAGGACGGGTAGACCAATTACTTTTATGTATGGCTGTGCTGCGGTATCCCCTTTGGCATTCGCCGTATGTTCGTATGGCTTGTACCGCATGGATATGACATAGCTGGAACGGTGGGTATCGTTGCCATTAACTTCATTTTGGACGGCATTATCGGCGGGGGCATTTTAATATGGCGGCTTGTCGTTGCTACGTGGTATATCCCCCTTACGATATACCGTTTACTTACCGCAGATAAGAGTGCAACCCCTCAAATCAATATAGAGAAAGGATTTAAAAGTTATGAATGAAAGAGAAAGAATTATTCATTTATGGTTTGATATGTGGCTAAAACAACAAGATTTAGGGATTGATAGTATTTTTACAGAAGATGTGATTTACACTGAAAGTTGGAGTCCTAAGTATGAAAGTCGAAAAACAGTAAAACATTGGTTTGATGAATGGAATACTCGTGGAAAAGTCTTAGTGTGGGATATTAAACAATTTTTTCATAAGGAAAATCAAACTATTGTAGAATGGTATTTCAAAAACAAAATGAATAATGGTAATATTGAAGAATTTGACGGAATTTCTTTAATAGTATGGACGGAAAATAACAAAATAATGGAGTTGAAAGAATTTGGTTGTAATCTCAATACCTATAATCCATACGCCCAAAATGATATGCCACAATTCAGAGATGAAAAAACAAAGTGGTTTTGAAGTTTTAAAAGCCGGGACGCAGACAGTCGGTAAAGACTATCCGCGCCCCGGCTTTCTTATGGGTACAGCGATAAAATGTTACGCAGTAGAACGCCATTTTTGAGGGAAAAGGTATAAAACCCTTGCCGCGTCATTTTCACACCCGGAAAGCCCTGTAAATCAAGGCTTTTTTTGCCCCTACTGCGTAACAAGGGCGCGTCGTTTCCTCATGCGCTCCGCTGCCTGTCTGCGGGTAATACGCTTCCGGCAGTCCGGGCAGTATTTGACGCTGTTAGAGGTGGACGCAAAAGAAGCTCCGCACTCGGTACAACGCTTTTTATCCTCGGTCTTGAAAAGCTCTGCATACAGCAGCTTATCAAAGGGAAGTACGGCGGTCTGAAACCATTTGCATAGAAGAGAATAGGAAATAAGCTGCGGGCAGACACATTCCTCCCCGTCGTCCAGTAAAATACAGTGTCCGTTATCGCAGTTGCAGCACTCCTTTTTTACAAGGCTGTTGACTTTCCGGCTTTGGGGCTGCGTAAGCCGCTTTAGCCCGGTCATACCTCATCAGCGGCGAAAATGGCAAGCTCCGTATACTCATTTTCTGTCAGAGGTGCAATTTTCGCAAGGGTGCGCTTCGCCAGTTCCCGCATATCCTCGTCCATAAACGGCAGCGCAGCGTTGATGTTCTCCATAAGCCCGCGCTTACCGCCCTCATTGTAAATGCTCAACAGGTTTGTTTCTTCAACGGTCAGTCTAATCATGCTCATACCTCCAATTCGTGATTTTTTGATTTTGCCGCTTTTTTCTGTGCGGTTTTTTCTTTGTCTGCTCTAAGCTGCGCCCGGATAGAGGGCTTCTTTTCCGTTTTTGCTGCCTTGCCGCGTTCCTTGTCAGCCTTGACAGCTTCCGCAAGGTCAACAAGGGAAATGGTTTCTCCTGCCTTTACCTTTGCTTCCAGTTCTGCGGTAGTCGGGGTGTTGTTTATCTGCCCGTCAATCATGTTGTAGTTTTGCTCTGTGGTCTGCTCGGCAGCTTTCAGATAGTTCTCTGGCTGAACGGGAACAGCAAAAGCCCTAGTGCCGTTCCCCATAATCAGATATTTTCCGTCGTCGGACTGGTGGTGCAATCCATATCCGGCAGCTTCCATTTGCTCGCGGCTCATGGCGGTTACATAGAAAGTCCCTCTCGGTGTTTTGATTGTTTCGCCCGTTTCCAAGTCGGCGGGAATGAGGGCATTTTCCTGCTCCTTGAAAAACTCCGGCACTTCCTTATAACCGAAGCTGTCTACATAGTGGGCGGTGTCCTGCCCGTTCTGATGAAGCACCACCACGTCGGAAACGGAAAGGCTGTGTCCCTTAAAATCTTTCGGGTGGTCGATATTAAAGCGGGTGTAAATATCTTCAAGGGAAGTCCCCGGCGTAAGCTCTGCGGAATAGACAAGTGTATAGTTTTTCGCGTCTACCCGGTGTCCTGTGGCAGTCAGACGGTCGTAAGGTTCAAAGCGCAAATCTCTTGTTTCGTCCCCGCCTTTTATCTGATAAATGGAAAAGGTGTCTTTGTCCTGTGGGGCTTCCTGTTCCGGCTGCTCCTGTGCATCTACCTTTTGCGCCCGGATATGCGCCCGTTGTAACTCGGTAGGCTTTTCCCCCGTAAGGGGTACAATCGCCTTGACATAATCAGCCGCATAATAGGCGTTACTGGTAAGCTGCCGCTGCCATGCCCCTGCTTTGGGCGACCAACGGAAGCCATTACTTTTTAGGGCTTCCCGCGTGGCTTCGTCCGGCTTATCCTCAAAGAAGATTTGCAGTCGGTTCGCTTCGGTGTTTGCTTCCACCTTGCCGCCGTCAAATTTCCAACCCACAAAACCGATTTCTTTTTGCTGTGAAAGAGATTTGATACGGTCTTTCACGCGCCGGATTTCTGCACTGTTGTTGGATAACGCCCAAGTCGCAAATGGCTTGTCCTCCAAATGCCAACTGCTCGCCATGTCTGCTTTCAGTTTTTCCAGTTCCTCCGGCGGTAAATGCGGGCAGCCGTCAAGGGTCTTATGCTTACGGTAATAGGCGTTTACGGCTTTCATGGTTTCCTGTGATTTTTCAAGGCTTTCCAGTTTCTTTTCTAACTTCTGTACTGCCTGCGGGTCGTCTGCGCTGATACCGCCCATGCCGGTACTGCGGATTTTATCAAGAAGCCCTTGTATGTCCTGCCATTCCCGGTAATTGCTGTCGCGGGCTGCGTTCTGCTTTTCTTTCTTCCTTGTGGGGAAGTTAGAGCCGCCCGCAATCAGGATAGAGGGAACACGCGCGTCAATCTCATAGCCTTTATTCATGTTCGCCGCCAGTTTCCGGGCATAGGTGTCAAGCAGGCTGTCGATTTTCTCATGGTACATCGGGTCTACCCGCTGTTTTTGCCTTTCTGCGATTTGTACGGCTTCATCTACATAATGCCTGTATTCAGCCGTCGCGCTGCCTTGCTTATAATCGGAAAAGCTGTTCATATCCTTTGCACGTTTGGCGGCAGCTTCATTGATAGGATAATAAGGGGCGGCGGGTGCAGCCTGTTCCGGCTGTGTTTCTTTTTCCTGTACCGGGGCTGTTTCTTCGGGAAGCTCCGGCGTGGCGGCTTCTGCTTCGGGCTGTTTGGTAGCTTCCTGTGCGGGCTGCGCCTGTTCGGTGGTCTGTTCCTTATCCTGTGCCTTTTGGATTGCTGCAAAATGTCCGTCTATGGTATCAATCAGATTTGCGGCGGTGCTGCGGATTGTTTCAAGAGAGCCTTTCAGTTCTGCAAGTTCTTTTCCGCTGCTCCACCCGGCGATATATCCAAAAGAATAGTCCGACGTATCAAGCCCGTAATGTTGGCAGACAGCATAGGCGACGCTTTCCGCCTGTACCTCGCGGGTACGGCGGTCGGGGCGTTCCGGCATAGCAAGGGCAGTATCATGCAGCGTGGCGTGGGCGATTTCATGGATTGCGGTCTTGATATTCTGCAATTCGTCCATGCCCTCGTTGATGATGATACGCTTTTCCTCATAATTGCAGCGTCCTTTTACGCCGCCGCTTAGTGCTTCAAATCCCATAGCAAAGGGAGAAGTCTTTTCAAGGGCAGCGAAAAAATCCTTGTATTGTTCCACGTTGCCCGTCAGCTCATAGGTAAGGGCAGGAAGCTCCTTTCCCTCGGTCTGTGAAATATCAAAGACAGATACCACACGAAAGGCGGGTATCTTGATTTCCTTTTCCTCGGTAACAGGTTTCCCGTCCTTATCGAAAACAGGCTTTTGGGTGTCCGGGTCGATTTTTTCCACCTGTTTCTTAACGGTAAACGGGGACGGCGCAAGTATCTTGATAGCTTTTTCTCCCGGCTTTACATGGCGGTCAAATTCCTTTTCCCATTGTTTATAGCCTTTCACAAGATTGCCGCCCTGCATGGCGATAAGGATTGTATTGTTAAGGCTGTAATCATGGAATTTTGACATAGTACGCAGATAGTCGGCGTAACGGTCGCTTTCATACAGTCCTAAAATCCCCTGTTCCAGTCGGTCGGTAATCTCTTTCATCTTGTCAGCGGGCTTTTCAGAAGATAGGATAATCGGGAGAACCGGGGGCTGCTCTGTGGCGGTGGTCGGTATAGCTGCGGAAGCGTCAAGGTCTGCCTGTTCCTTTTCCTGTACTGGCGGCTGCGGCGTTACCCGGTATTCCTCCGGCACGTCGCGCCCGTCATACCATTCTGTAAAGGTATTACGGTTATTGTAGATATAGCCCTGCTCGGTAAATCTGCCCCCGTCATTGATAGCAGCGTCCCGCCCGTATTCCTCATACATGAAATATTTTTTTGCTTCTTCGGGCAGCTCCAACTCGTCCAGTTCTTCAATCAGATAATGCCCGTAATCTTCCTCACTCTGTACGGACGGATAAAGCCAGTAACAATCAAGGTTTTGTGCAAGGTTGATAATGTCCTGCAAGTCCCTTGTATGGTCGCCGTATGCCATAGCTGCAACAAATTTTTCCCTGTCGTCGTCAAACTGCATTTTCAAAAGTTCGCTCAAATAGTTCAGCTCGTCAAGGCTTTCAAGCTCGGTCAATTTTCCTGCCAGTCCCGCAATAGAGGAATGGTATTCTGTGATATGCAGCTCCCCGTAGTTTTTGCCGTCTATGCCGATACGGTCAAAGACTTCTTTCAAATGCTCGGCAGTCGTGGGGAATGATACCCATTCGCCCGCAGGTCTGCCCTCGGTGTACTTTCCAAGATTAGAAAGATACCCGCTTAAAATCGGTTGTTCCATGTGTTCGCTCCTTTCTTTCTCAATCATGCGGTGCATAAGCTCGTAGTCCTCCATGCTCATGCTCCCGTCAAATAGATAGGGGTCGGGTTCTTCGCCGTCCCGGTAGGCTTTTTCAGAGAAAGGCAGCCCCGCAGCGTGGGCGGCGGCTCTTGCTTCCTCGATAAGCTCCGGCGGCAGCCTGTCGTCGTGGGCTTCGATAAATTCCCCGATATTGCTATATCCGTTTTCGTAGTGGCGGCGCACCCCGGCGGTCAGCTCGTCAAGGTTCCTATCCTCGCCAAGATAGCCGGAGTAATAGCCGTTTACCACAACGGCGGCAGGGTCAGCCTGTTTGATTTCTTCCATGCGGCTTCTGTCCTCCGGGTAGAGAATATCGCTCATTTCAAGGTGGAAATATTCTGCGTTCCAAGAGCGTCCCGTTTTCCAAAACGCCACCCAAGCGATACCGTCCCTTAATTCTTCTTGATAGTCCTTTACGGTGTCCCGTAAACTTGCCATGTGTAACCTCCTTTCTTCGGTTTCAGAGGGTTTGGGAAACTTCCCAACAAGCAAAAATCCCCGCCGTTCTCGGTAGAGAAAGCAGGGATTTTACGGAAAAGGGTACTCTTTTCCTATGCTTGCTATTCAGTTATTTTTTCTTCGGCAGTTCAATGCGGTAGTTGACATATCTCCCGCCCGTATCAGCCAATACGATAGTTCCGTTGTAGGTTTTGCCTGTCTTTGGGGAATAGAGCTTTTTCACATTTACCTTGCCGGATTTTAAGAGTGCAGCGGCAATCTTCGGGGTAAAGGTTACTTTTCGTTCTTCAAAGAAACGGTCATTTTTCCACATGGTAAAGATACATTCTTTGTTGCTGCAATAGTAGTTTTTCTTTCCCTCATAGACAGGAGAACCGCAGCGGGGGCAGCTTCCCAACGCTTCCCGTTCCGGCTTGAACATCTGCGCTTTATCATCAGAAAGAAACGGATAGGTCTTTACCAGTTCCCGCGCCATATTCTCGATACCCTCCATAAATGCGGCGGGGTCTGCCTTGCCTTTTGCAATCTGCGTCAGATTGTTTTCCCATTCTGCGGTAAGCTGCGGGCTTGTCAAGGTGTCCGGCAGGACGCACACAAGGTTGATACCGTCTTTTGTGGGAAGTAGCTGCTTGCCTTTTCGTTCCACAAAGCCGCCCTTTACCAGTTTTTCAATGACAGCGGCGCGGGTGGCGGGAGTTCCAAGCCCTTTGCGTTCTGCGTCCGGGTCGGTGTCCTCACTTCCGGCGCGTTCCATAGCAGAAAGGAGCGACGCTTCGTTGTGGGGCTTTGGCGGTGTTGTGTCATGCTCCGTTACCGTTGCAGCCGGATTGTCAAAGGTTTGTCCCTCGGTAAACGGCGGCAGGGTCTTTTCTGTGTCGCTGTCTGCGTCGTCCGTTTCGGGCTTGTTCTTTAAGGCTGCCCTGTATCTTCGGTCAATCTCTTTCCACCCGTCGGACAGCACCGTTTTTCCCCTTGCGGTAAAGGACTGTCCGGCACATTCAAAGACTGCCGTAACCGCTTCAAAGGTATGCGGTGCAGCGGTCGCCATAAGTAGACGCGCCCCGGAAAGGGTAAGGATATTCCTTTCGCTTTCCGGCAGCGCGGCAAGGTCGGTCTTTGCAAGCTCCATAGTTGGGATAATGGCATGGTGGTCTGATACCTTTTTACTGTTCAGCACCTTTCCAAGTTCCGGCGTGAAGTCTTTTCCCGCCATAAAAGAAAACTTCCCACAAAGCAGCTTGATAATGCCCGCCGCTGTGTCGCCCATGTCGTCGGTCAGAAATGCGCTGTCTGTTCTCGGATAAGTAAGCAAACGCTTTTCATACAAGGCTTGTGCAAGGTCAAGGGTCTGTTTTGCCGTATATCCGAACAGGCGGTTTGCTTCCCTCTGTAAAGAAGTAAGGTCAAAGAGCTTCGGCGGAGCTGCGGTCTTTTTCTCTTTCTCAAGGGAAGTACATACTGCCCGCGACGCTTCGCAAGTCGTTTTTAATGCGTCGGCTTCTGCCTTATTTGAAATTCGTTCACTTGCAGCTTCCGCGCCGGATAATGCAAGGCGTACATGGTAGTATTTTTCTTTCTTGAAAGTGGTAATCGCTGCGTCCCGGTCAACAAGCATTTTTAAGGTCGGGGTCTGTACGCGCCCCACGTTCAAGGTATGATTGTAAAGGACAGAAAAAAGGCGGGTGGCATTGATACCGATTAGCCAGTCTGCTTTTGCCCTGCATAATGCGGAAGCAAAGAGAGGGTCATAATCCCTGCCGTTCTTCAGACAGGAAAAGCCCTCTTTGATTGCGCTGTCCTCCATAGAAGAAATCCAAAGGCGGCGCATAGGTTTCTTGCAGCCTGCCATTTCATAGACAAAACGGAAAATGAGTTCTCCCTCGCGCCCTGCGTCGCAGGCATTGACGACTTCGGAAACGTCTGCCCGGTGCATAAGCTCCTTTAAGG
>OLCD01000213.1_pt1 | contig 11631 bp, 10 predicted proteins | sample 1607541 | NCBI WGS metagenome assembly OLCD01 (sample SAMN02674605, study PRJEB24791) | human gut metagenome, SKBSTL067 | isolation source: stool | host: Homo sapiens | place: USA | reverse complement strand
AAGCAGGCTGCCGGCAAACTCTCTCTCCTCGGTAAATGGGCCTTCGTGTGCTGCGGCATACGTAAGGCCCATTTGCCGATGTAAAGAAGTCTCTGACGATCCGGAAGTTTTTTCGAACCGATTGGGCGACTCTCTACCAAATGAGAAATGCAGGAGGTTTAGTCGTCATCATCGTCGTCATCGCGATGTCGTCTTCTTGATCCGGAACGACGGCGCCGGTCGTCGTCATCATCATCGTGATCGTCATCGTCGCGATCATCCCGTTCGTCCCAGTCGTCATCGTCATCATCATCATCTCGACGGCGGCGACGAGAACCGAAGCGACGATCGTCATCATCGTCATCGTCGTCACCCGCAAGAGCGGAAAGCGGTGCGGTGCCGAGGCCGAGAGCGGCGGTTAGGAAAGCGGCTAAAAAGAGGCGGCGGGATTCAAGCATGAGGCTGTCCTTTTTGAAAGTCGCTATGGGCGGGATGAAAAAACTTGAGCCCGGGTTGGTTTGAGCATATCGCAAAGCGCCTTAGATGCCTTCAGGGATTGTCCGAAACGAATTGCCGAGGCTGTAAGCAAAAGCAACAGGAGGCGGCAAAGTTGCGACGCTCATGCTTCTCGGGTATGTTGTTTCGGACGGAACCACGGAGCTTTTTCATGCGGTTGCAATACGCTTCCGATTTGCATTTGGAGATGCCGGCCAATCGGGACTTCATGCTCGCTGGTGCGCTTGAGCCTGCGGCTGACTACCTGCTCCTTGCCGGCGATATTTCTTCTCTGACTGACTGGTGCAAAGCTGACGCCTTCTGGGACTGGTGCGCGCAGCATTTCCGTCAAACCTGGATTGTTCCGGGTAACCACGACTATTACGCAGACAAAACTAACCTGCTCGGACAGCGTTCGCTTGAGTTGTTTGTGCGTCCGAATGTTGCCTATGCCAACAATGTGTGCGTTCAGGTGAAAGACGTGTCGTTGGTGCTGACGACTCTTTGGTCCGAAATCGTTCAGCAAAAGACGGAAATCGAAGAAAAAGTCGTCGATTATCGTCAGATATATTTTGATGGCAAATTAATTTTAACGAAAATTGTCAATCGTTTGCATTCGGAAAGCAGGGCGTTTTTGGATCGAACGCTTCAGATATGCAATCCGAATAAAACCGTGGTGGTCTCGCACTACGTCCCTGTGCCTCAAGCTACGCCCGCACGCTACATAGACTCTCCCGTTCGAGAGGCTTTCATCGCCGATTGCTGTGATTTGATTGAAGCGTATCAGCCGGCATTTTGGATTCACGGACATTCTCATGTCTCGGGAGATGTTCAGTACGGCAGAACCCGCATTGTGTCCAATCAGCTTGGCACCGTTCGCCCCGGAAAGGAACTCAACTTCAATCCGAAGGCTGTGATCGAAGTGTAGGGACGAGCTTACCGTTTTTTTCAGCTTTGGCAATCAGACCAAGACAGGTGGCTGCAGCAACAACAATGATGAGCATGCCGAAAAGGGAACGCAGACTCGGTGTGACGCCGAAAAAGGCGCTGTCAATAAAGGCGGCAAAAACCACGCCGGAAAACGTGAAAACGGCACCGAGAAATGTGTTGCCTTTGCCCCAGCCCAACGCTCGGGCAAATTGTGCGCAGGTCAGAAAAATCAGCATCAAAGCCAGAGGCGTTTGTTGCAGTTGGGAGACGGTGAGTTGTCCGCAGAAGATCTCCAAAACTCCCAACACGACGGCGCCGTGCAGGTGAAAGTAGAAAACGGTGCGGGGGATCGGTTCATTGACGCCTCCCAACTTCTTGAGCATCAGGATGGCGGCGGCCGTAAACAATCCGCACAACAGCCCGATGGGAACGTAGACGGCCGGAAATGAGCGCTCCGAAGGATGAAACATCACGAGAATGCCGACGAAGGCCGAGACGATGGCCGCCAGGATGCGCCAGTCAATGTGTTCGCCATTGCGAAAAGAGGCGATTGCAGAAAAGCCCGCCACAAAAAGCGGAGAGGTGTACTGCAGCGTCTGGGCGGCTGCTACCGGCATGTTCATGGCTGTGATGATCTGCGTTATGACAACGCCCACGCCGATGACGGATCGCAACAGGTGCAGGTGCCAGACGTGGGTTGTGAATGGGACCTTACGAACGATCATCACGACGACGGTGACGGCCAATACGAACATGAACTGCACGAAGGCAACGTCAATGAACGCAAGTGTTTCTTTGAGGCACTGAATGCTTGCCAAAATGCAGGCGCTGCAAAACGACGAAAAAAGAACCCAAAGCGCCGTCATGGCTCAGTGTTCCGGCGAGCAATTGTCGGAGTCTCCAGTCGAATCCTTGCGCAAGGTCGACACAAAGACACTGCGGATCCACTGCATTTCTGAGGAAGCGTGATTGCGCTCGTGCCAGATGAGACGGGTGGAATAGACGCGTTTTTCGCCAGGAATTGGAATCACGGTGAGCGAAGGTAACATGCGGGCGAAAAACTCCGCAGTGGTGTGCGGCAGCACGAGCGTAGCGTTGGTGCCCTCGAGAAAATAGGGAGCGCCCAGGAAATACGGTACCTCAATGATTTTGCGTTGATCGTGTGTGGATGACGTATCGATGTCAAATACGGGGCCCCGAGCATTTTGACGCAGTTCGACGGCAATTTTCGGGTATTTGAGAAACGCTTTTCGCGTGAGTTTTTTTCCTTGGGCGTAACTCGTTGCAAGTGGGTGCTCCTTGCGGAGCAGGCAGACGCGATGGATATCGAAAAGCTTGAGACCGTAGAAATGTTCGGGAAGAGTTTCGCCCAGCGAGGTCGGGAAAAGTGCCAGATCAACACTGCCTTCGGCAAGCTCGCGAAAGACATTTTCCGACAAAGGCAACAAGCGGAAGTTCATCTGCGGCGCTTCACGCAAAAGCGCCCGCAGCACGGGACGCAGGATCATCACGACGGCATTGTCGGCAGCGGCAATCGAAAGCGTGCGAGTGATGTCAGCCGGCGCAAACGTTTTGGTATCGGTCAGATCGTTGAAGTTTGCCAATAGCTTGCGGATGATGGGCACGACCGTACGACACTTTTCGGTGGGAGCCATGCCTTGGTAGTTACGCACGAAAAGCTCGTCGCCGAACTCTTCCTGACACTTACGAAGCGAGCGGCTCACGGCCGAAATCGTCAGGTTCAGCTGCCGAGCCGTTTCGGAAAGCGACCCTGTATCGTGAATTTTGAGAACGACCAACAAGTGGTTGAATCGCAGGGAAAGCATACGTGGGAACCGTCGGAGAAAGATCGAGACGTTCTCTGTGGTTTGACTTTTCGATTATCGATAAAAGCTTATGTCATTTTTGTCGAAAAAGGAAAGGAAAATCGCCATTTTGGCAAAAACGATCCTTGCTTACGATGAACAAAGAGGCGAAAGCTCATTCGGGCTTTTGTTTTTTGAACCGTTTGTTTGGAGAGAAGATCATGTCGGTCACCATCGGTCGTCGTTCTTTGTTTATGGGCACCATTGCTGCTCTCGTTGCGGGCACTTTCTCGGGGACGGCTGCCGCAGCCGGCGGTTCGTCGGGCCCGCGCGTGACGTTTGCCGCACAAGGCAAGCTCGGCGAAATCATCGTCAATCCCTACAAAATTGCGCCGCTCACCGCCATCATCAAAAACGGCGGTTACGAAATCACGGAAGCGACCGTACGCATTGTTCCCAAGAAGGGCGGGCAGGAAATTAAGTACAAGGTGAGCCGTAAGCAGTTACTCACTCACGCGGGTATCCCTGTCTTTGGCCTTTACGCTGACTACAACAACAAGGTTGAAGTGACCTACACGCGCAAGTTCCACGGCAAGACTGAAAAGATTTCGGAAACCTACACGATTTACACGGCTCCTGTTTATCACGAAGTGAGCGGCAACCCGACGCTTTCGCACAATATGTTCGAAACCAAGGTCGTCAAGATGGATCCGAAGTTCTCCGATCGTCTGTACCTTGTCAACAATTTGATGCAGCAGTACGCCAAGGCCACTCGCATGGTTTGGAACAACCCGATGGGCGGCGCGATGGAATGGAACTTCTATCCGATGAACGCCATTATCGACACAAAGGGTGAAGTGCGCTGGTACATGCACGTTGAACCGATCTACGACGTCGAGCAGATGTATCGCTCGGGCGTGATGATGGGCTTCCAGCAGGATGAAGACGGCAACATCACTTGGGGTTACGGTCAGCGCTACGTTAAGTACGACCTGATGGGCCGCGAAATCTACAACCGCCGTCTGCCGGTGGGCTACATTGACTTCTCGCATTCGCTTGATAACGCGCAGAACGGCCACACCTTCATCCGTGCGGCGAGCGCCGATTTGCGTCGCGCCGACAACAAGCGTGTTCGCACCGTGCGCGACGTGATTGTCGAAGTCGACGGCAACGGTCAGGTGGTCGACGAATGGCGTCTGTGGGAAATTCTCGATCCGTACCGCGACAACGTGATGAAGGTGCTTGATCAGGGTGCGGTGTGCCTGAACATTGACGCCAGCCAAGCCGGCAAGACGCTGTCGGCCGAAGAATTGGCCAAGCTTGACGCAAGCGATCATTTTGGTGACATCGTGGGCACGGGCCCGGGCCGTAACTGGGCGCATGTCAATTCGGTTGACTACGACCCGACCGACGACTCGATTATTCTGTCGTCCCGCCATCAGTCTGCCATCATCAAGATCGGCCGCGATAAGAAGGTGAAGTGGATTCTCGCTTCGCCCGAAGGTTGGAAGAAGCCCTGGGCCGACAAGCTCCTTGCTCCGGTTGACGCCAACGGCAAGAAACTCAAGGTCGAAGGCAGCCAGGTTGAAGGTGACTTCGACTTCACGTGGACGCAACATACGGCTTTCCGTATCGATGAAAAGTCCGACAAGAACGTCATCTACATTACGGTGTTCGATAACGGCGACGCTCGCGGTATGGAACAGCCCGCGCTGCCTGAAATGAAGTACAGCCGCGCCGTGGTCTACAAGATCGACCAGAAGAAGATGACGGCCGAACAGGTTTGGGAATACGGCAAGGAACGCGGCTTTGCCTGGTACAGCCCCGTGACGTCGCTTACCCGCTACGAAGCCGACAAGAATTCCATCATGGTTTACTCGGCCACGGCCGGCATGGGTCGCCGTCCGTCTGAATTGAAGCCCGGTGAAAAGGCCGGTATCGCTTCGCCCGTGATCAACGAATTCAAGTGGGGCGAAAAGGAACCGTCCGTTGAGATCGTGATCGTGGGTTCGATGGGTTACCAGGCGCTTCCGATTTCCGTTAAGAAGGCGTTCTCGCTGTAAGTCGCAAGTCGGTAACGCAATGGCTAGGGTAAAAGCGGTTTCCCATACATACCGTTTTTGCCCGATGCCGGAGGATTTTTTAATTTCTGCAACTAGACATTGCACGAACACGCAGGTGCCCTTTGGCAAATCTCGATTGTTCTGCAGGCATCTTGTTTCTAAACTGAGTGTTAAGAATTGAGCGCGATTGCCTGCACGATTTTCTGACTGGGCATCGGCTGAAGTTAGCGAGGAGAAATTCAAAATGTTCAAAAAGACTTTGTTTGCTCTCGGCCTTTCGGTTATCGCCGCCACCGCGATGGCCGCTACCGAAGGTACCGACTATGTGAAACTCGATAAGCCCATGGTCAACGCCGAAGGCAAGCTCACCAAGATCTTCAGTTACGACTGCCCGTTCTGCTTCAAGTACGATGTCGGCGTGGATCCGAAGGTTCTGCCGCGTATCGAAAAGGAACTGGGCCTTGCTTTCAATCCGGTGCATCTGGAAACCAAGGGCAAGTACGGCCGTGTTGCGAGCGAATTCCTCGCCATGTGCATGCTGAAGGATAAGGCCGCCGGCGTGTCGATCGAATCCAAGGATTCGCTCTTTAAGAAGGCCAAGGACGCCATCTATCAGGCTTATCACAAGAAGGGCGAACGCTGGACGTCCGGTGAAGCCGCGTTCCTGAAGACCCTGACGAACGCAACGGGCATTAGCCTTGACGAATTCAACAAGGCGAAAAACGACGAAGCCGTCAAAGCTCTGTGCGCCGAATGGAAGACCTCCTACGACGTGGCCAAGATCCAGGGTATCCCGGCTTATGTCGTCAACGGCAAGTATCTGATCATGACCAAGAGCATCCGCAATTTCGACGGCATGGTCAATCTGGTCAAAGAACTCAAGGAAATGAAGTAAACCTGAACAGTTTCTTGTTTCTCTCCTAACGGGGGAGACAACCGCGAACTGCAAGTGCAGTTGTCTCTCCCGATTCTTTTTTCGATTTTTACACCGAGCCGGCACTGAAGCCCGAAGCCAAATTTTCAGCGCGGCAGGCGGGGGATTTTTTGCGATGAAAAAATTTTTTAGTGGTCTGAAGACAGATCCTGTCAATACGCTTGCCGACTGGCAGGATTCGCGCTGGCCTTGGGGCATCATCGCGTTTGCCATGATCGCCATGGTGCTGCTGGCTCACTACGTGTTTCAGGATTGGATGCACATGTTGCCGTGCGAGCAGTGCGTCTACATTCGTTACGGCAACTTAGTGATGGCTTTGGGCTGCATCATCGCGATGATCAATCCAAAGGCGCTGTGGGCAAAGATCGTGGGTTATGTGGTTTCGCTTTACGGTCTCATCTATACGATCATGTGCTCGTGGAAACTCATCGGCATTCACGACGCCGTGCATTCCGACGATCCGATGGCGATGTTCGGCATGCAGGGTTGCTCGACGGAACCGCACTTCCCGTTTGGTCTGCCGCTTGAAAAGTGGGCTCCGGCCTGGTTCCAGCCTACAGGCGACTGTGGCTACGACGCTCCCGTCGTTCCTGACGGCGCCGTATTGAGCGATCTGCAGCGCTGGTTCATCGAGCTCTATCAGTCTTCCGACGGCTGGTACCTGATCCCGCAGTGGAAGTTCATGGACATGGCTTCCTGCTGTCTGCTCGCATGCATCGTTGCGGCCATCTTCCTTGCCGCCATGATCTTCGGCTGGGTGATGCGTGATTTTGTGAAAAAAGCCTAATTTCCAACGGTTGTTATGTTGACTGCTGCGCCTGCTCTTGGCACGAAGCTCGAAGCATGGCGATGAACCATCGCAAAGCCGGATCTCCCGAAGCGTTTTCGTGCCAGATTACGCGGCGTTCATAATGGCCGGCAATGCTAGGCGGAAGCGGTAAAACCTCCAACGGCAGGTAGCGAGCAAGCAACCTGCCGTTTTTTTCGAGAATTTTCACGGTGGCTTCGGTTTCCAAAACCATCCAGGGAGCTGCCAAAAAGTAGGGCATCGAGATGCTCGCTCCGTCGCTTTCATGTGCCATGAGGCTGGCATGGTAACGCACGACAGCTGCCGAGAAATTGTGCGTGACGTTGCTGATTTTGACTTTTGGATAGGCCTGGATATCAGATAGCGACAATTCTCCCTTTTCCTTGTAGATGGCGACCAAAGGATGTCCTTTTTTAACGAGTAACACATCGGGTTCGTCAACAAGTACAACGCTGCGGCATTCGGGCGGAATCGGGTCAAACGGGAACATGGCCAGATCAAGGCGTCCGTTGCGAAGATCCTCAAAAAGGTCGCCGTTGAGGCCGATGACGTCAAGCTTGACTTGTGGAGCTTGCTTCAAGATTCGTTTGAAAGCAGGGAAAAGAAAGGCGAGTACGCCGTTATCCGCTGCCGCAATTCGAAAGGTTCGGGATAAATCAGCCGGATCGAACACGGTCGGCGCCGAAAGCTTCTCGAGCCGTTGCAATACATCGTTAATGTCGGGCAATAACTCACGCATGCGAGCCGTGGGTACCATGCGCGGTCCGCTTCTGACAAAAAGTTCGTCGGCAAAAAACTCGCGTGCCGCTGACAGGGCACGGCTGATGGTGGCCGTGGAAGTACCGAGTTCGTTTCCGGTAAGTGTGAGACTCATCGTTTTAAAAAGCGAAGAGAGAACCAGAAGAACAGTGTTGTCAGGGTAATTGTGGTGGCTTTGATTGTGCATAAAACTCTGCCTTGTTTTAGCCGTTCTTGAGGAGGAACAGTTTCCATCTTAAGCGTCTTTGCAAATCCTGCAACCGCGCGTTGCGACCCGTGGCGATCCAATCTGGGTATGAGCCGATTTCCTTGAAATTCAAGTCTCTATAGACTGATTTGCAAGGAACCGGTTCAATAAAAACGATGAGCCGGTGCGTCGACTTGACCACGAGGAGAAAGACAAATGAAGATTCTTCACTTGACGATTGCCGCCGCTGCCGTTGCCTTCTCAATGGCTGCCAGTGCCGAATCCATGGCGCCCGCTCCCACTCCGAAAGGAACGCATTTGGGCAATGTGATCGTCAACCCCTACGGCTACTCGCCTTTGACGGCTGTTATCAATCGCAACACCAAGCAGCCGACGGATATCAAAGTGACTGTTAAGGGCAAGCCCAACGGAGGCATCGACATCACCTACGACGTCGGTCGCTCGACGTTGCTTTCCAACGACGGCATTCCCGTGTTTGGCCTCTATCCCGACTATCGCAACACGGTTGTCGTGAGCTACAAGCTTGATGGCAAGAAGATTACCGACACGTACAGCATCCTGACGCCGGCGCTCACGATGCCCTACATGGACAACCGCAACATCACGGCTCTGCCGCAGCCCAAGGTCACCAAGCTTGATCCCAAGTTCAAGAACCGTCTGTATCTCGTTAACTCCGGTACACGTCCGCCCAAGGGCTCCGAAGTCAACTGGATCATGCCCAAGACGCCCAAGATGAGCAAGAGTGCGGCTAATCCCTCCGGCGGTTCTCTCGCTTTCGAAACGATTCCTCTGAATTACGTGGTTGACACGCAGGGCGAATTCCGTTGGTGGCTCGAACCCGAAGCCATTTACGACGGCATCAACTACAACATTGCCGATCGCGGTTACGCAATGGGCTTCTTCCCGACCAAGGCCGGCACCTACACATTCGTTCAGGGCCAGCGCTGGATCGAACTTAATCTGGCCGGTCGCGTCGTGGCCAAGCACGAACTGCCGCCGGGCTACATTGATTTGAGCCATGCTTCCTGGGAAATGCCCAACGGTCATGTGTTGCTGCGTGCTGCCAAGTACCGCTACCATCGTCCTGACGGTCAGGTCGTTCAGACCGTGCGCGACTTCATCATCGAAGTCGACCGTTCCGGCAACGTGATTGACGAATGGGATCTGAACACCATTTTGGATCCGACGCGCGATGCTTTGATCAAGAATCTCGACCTCGGCGCCGTTTGCATGAACGTTGACCTGGATGCTCAGGGGCAGAGCGTGGGTTCCGAACCGCTCGCACCGTTCGGTGATGCTGCAGGCGTCGGTACGGGCCGCAACTGGGCGCATGTCAACTCGGTTGCTTACGATCCGACGGACGATTCGATCATCATTTCCGCTCGTCACCAGGGTGTGATGAAGATCGGCCGCGACAAGCAGGTGAAGTGGATTCTTGCTCCGTCCGTGGGCTGGAAGAACGGTCTGGAAAAGAAGCTTCTCAAGCCTGTTGACGCTAACGGTAAGGCCATCAAGTGCTCGCCCACGGGCGACTGCGAAGGCGGATTTGACTTCACGTACACGCAGCACGCCGCTTGGCCACGCGCTTCCAAGAAGGGCTCGATCGTTGTCTTTGACAACGGCCAGGTTCGCCACTACGAGCAGCCTGCATTGCCCGAAATGAACTACTCGCGCTTGGTTGAATACAAGATCGATCCGAAGAAGATGACGGTTCAGCAGACGTGGGAATACGGCAAGGAACGCGGTTATGAGAGCTTTGCTCCGATCACGTCCAACGCCGCTTACCAGGCTGACAAGGACACGATGTTCGGCTTCTACGGCTCTGTCGGTCTGTTCGACCAGACCAAGGGCACGATCGGTCGCTTGCAGGAAGTTGATTACAAGACAAAGGACGTAAAGGTTGAAATTGACGTCTATAACAACAAGGCCTCTGCTCCTCACTACCAGGGCCACATTGTTGATCTCAAGCAGGCCTTCGGGAAGTAATCTGAACCGCGCTTGAAGCGCACAAAAAGAGGGGAACGGTTTTTTTATCGAGCCGTTCCCTTTTTTTATCGAGAGAATTCTTCTTTGAGCGTGGCAGAAAACGCTTCGATCAATGCACGGCGTCGGGTTTTGAGGTAAAAGGCGCAGAAGCGCTCCTTGAGAAGACGTCCCGATTTAAAAAGCGGTACGCGTATGGTGCTCACGCTAGCCTCTTTTTCTGCGTTTCTCTTCCAGTCGCCCTGCGAGAGCAGAAAACCGCGGCCGCCAGAAGCCATCAGACGAGCCGCACCGAGTGTTTCGGCAAAGAGAAACAGTCCCTTGAATCCCAGAAAATCCGCGTAGTAGGTCTGTTCTTTGTCTTGAAAGGCTTTTGGCACAACGAGGATACAGTTTTCGTTTTTGAGGTCGGAGACAGAGAGCCGCTTTTTGCCGGCCAGTGGGTGGTTCACGGCCAGTTCCGCATAGATGGGCGTTTCAGAGAGCACGATATTTTCGAAGTCTTCGGAAAAAGCACGGCGCTGATCGCTCAAAGCAATATCAATTGTCCCGGCGCAAAGCGCTTCATAAATTTCTTCGTGCGACAAAGCGCTCACATCCATGGCGATGTTCGGATGCGCGGACGAAAAGTTCACGACGGCTTTTTCGAGTTCACGCCCGCGAAATACATTGAGGTACGCAATCCGAAGCGTTTGCGAGTCGTCAAATCGGCCACTGCGAATGTTTTCTACAAGTTCGTTAAACGACGTCAGCAGACGGGAGGCTTCGTCGGCAAAACGGCGTCCCGCAGCTGTGAGTGCAATTTTTCGCCTGGATCGTTCGATGAGCTTGACGCCGAGTTCACGTTCAAGCGCCGCTATGGTTTGAGAAACCGCAGATTGTGATACGCCCAGCACATAGGCCGCTTCGGTAAAGCTCAGAAGGCGTGCGACTTCCAGAAAGGTTTTGGTCTTCTGCAGCATCGTTTCTCCGGCTTGGTGATGGTTTCTCAGATAAGTTTATCTTATGTATGGAGAAGACAGACTTTTTGTTTCCCGAAAGTCCTGTTTCTAGACTCGTGACAAGCAAAAAGGATCATGGCCATGAGAAAGATTTGGTTTGTCACGGGGGTGTCGAGTGGTTTCGGGTACGAGATAGCTCGACAGGTCTTGGAACGGGGCGACGTGGTGGTCGGTACTGTGCGACAGAGTGCCAATACGCAGACACTGGCCGAGCAGTATCCGCAAACTTTTGTGCGTGTGACGCTGGACGTACGCGATCGTAAGGCGCTAAAGAATGCGATCGGGCAAGCGGTAAGTCAGTTCGAACGTCTCGACGTGCTTGTCAACAATGCGGGCTACGGTTTGTTCGGAGCAGCCGAAGAACTGTCGGACGAACAAATCGACGATGTGATCGCGACCAATCTGACAGGCTCAATTGCTACGGTACGTGCAGCGCTCCCCTTTATGCGTGCACAGAAAAGTGGCCGCATTGTGCAGATCTCTTCTTATGGCGGACAAGTGGCCTATGCCGGCAATTCGCTCTATCACGCCACGAAATTCGGTATTGAAGGTTTTTGTGAGTCAGTGGCTCAGGAAATAGCGCCTTTTGGTGTCAAGGTGACCATTGTGGAACCGGGCGGAGCACGTACGGATTTTCGATATCGTTCAGCGCACGTTGCCGAGTTG
>OLCD01000210.1_pt1 | contig 11764 bp, 9 predicted proteins | sample 1607541 | NCBI WGS metagenome assembly OLCD01 (sample SAMN02674605, study PRJEB24791) | human gut metagenome, SKBSTL067 | isolation source: stool | host: Homo sapiens | place: USA | reverse complement strand
GGACGTTCTGGAAGCGTTGCTTGAATGGGCGCCGCAGCCTCAGCCGCGCGACGCTGGTACGCGTACCGTCGATCCTTTGGAAGAACCCTTTACGGGCTTTGTTTTCAAGATTCAGGCCAATATGGATCCGCGCCACCGTGACCGTATTGCATTCTTCCGCGTATGCTCTGGCGTGTACCAGCCCGGCATGAAGGTGCGTCATGTGCGCGAAGGCCGTGAAATGAAGATTGCCAATGCGCTGACCTTCATGGCCAACGAACGCGTACACATGCAGGAAGCTTACGCGGGCGATATCATCGGCATTTACAACCACGGTCAGTTGCATATCGGCGATACGCTTACCGAAGGCGAGACGCTGGGCTTTACCGGCATTCCGTACTTTGCTCCGGAACTTTTCCGCTCGGCTCGTGCGCGCGACCCATTAAAGGGAAAGCAGCTTCACCAGGGTCTCAAGGAGCTCGGTGAGGAAGGCGCCATTCAGGTGTTTGAAGGCGAATTCGGCAATCTGATGCTCGGCGCCGTGGGTCAATTGCAGTTTGAAATCGTGGCGCAGCGTTTGGCGACCGAATATAAAGTGGACGCCATCTATGAGTCCACCGACGTATCAACGGCTCGCTGGCTGGTGTTCCCGGACGAAAAAACCAAGAAGGACTTCTGTGAAGAGCAGGCGGCCCGTTTGGCGCGTGACAGTGAAGGCAACATTTGCTACATGGCCACAAGTATTTACAACCTGATGACTACGCAGAAGCACTGGCCGCAGGTGCAGTTCCTGACTACGCGCGAGCAGGGTCAGAAGTTTGAATGAGGTAAAACAGCATGCAGGAAAACGATCAGAACGTGCGCATTCGCAAGGCGACGATCCAGGATGCGGCACTGCTCACGCAGATTGAAGCCGCTTGCTTCCCGGCCGCAGAAGCGGCTACGCGTGATCGTTTTGATGCGCGTCTGGCGGCGTTTGCCGATCACTTTCTGATCTGCGAAGTCGACGGTCAGGCGGTGGGTTTTGTCGATGGAATGGTGATCGACAGTCCCTATATTGAAGACGTGATGTTTGAAAAAGCCGATATGCACTGTCCTGACGGTGCATGGCAGAGCATTTTCGGGCTCAATACGCTACCCGAGCATCGCCGTCACGGCTATGCGGCGCTCTTGATGAAAGCGCTCATTGCACAGGCCAAAGAAGAGGGTCGCCGCGGTGTGACGCTCACCTGCAAGGAGCACATGTTGCACTACTACGCCAAGTTCGGTTTTGTGCCGCTTGGCGCTTCCGATTCACAGCATGGCGGAGCCCGCTGGTTTGACATGGTGCTCGAGTTCAAGCCAGAGATTGCCGTCCAGCCGCCGGTGAAGGCTGTCCTGTTTGATTTGGACGGCACGTTGGTCGACTCGGTGCCGATGCTGACCGAAGCGGTCAATCGCGTGATGCGTGCCAACGGCTGCCCGGAATTTACCGAAGCTCAGATTGCCGCTATGGTCGGTAAGGGTGCCAAGGCGCTTATTGAAAGCGTCTGTGCGGCGCAGGGTATTGTTCCGTCCCCTGAAAATGTGCAGCGTTTTCTGAAGTCCTACGCCTCGGCCATGATGGGTAGCGACATGCCGGAAGAAAAGTTTTATCCCGGTGCCCGAGAAGCTGTGGCCGCATTGCAGGCGGCAGGCTTTAAGACGGCTCTTGTCACCAACAAGATGCGCATGGTGACGGAGGCGTTTGTTCAACGTACCGGTTTGAATGTGGACTTGAATGCTTTGGTGGCCGGGGACGATACTGATCATCCCAAACCTGCCCCCGATATGTTGCTGTTGGCTTGCAAAAAGCTCGGTGTAAGTCCTGCCGAAGCTGTCATGGTGGGTGATTCGGAAAACGACGCATTGGCAGCCAGAGCCGCAGGCATCCGCGCTATGCTCGTGAGTACCGGCTACAACGGCACGATACCCATGACGCAGTGGGCTGCAGAAAACGGTTTCTCCCTGGTTTTCGGCAGTGTTGCCGGCATCAAGGACTACATCTTTGCTTGTGAAGGCAAATTTGGAAATTGAGAAAAGGCGCGCCTTTTGGCGCGCTTTGCCCTATTAGTGAGCCGGCAAGCCGTTGCGGCTTCTGTAATGCAGTGACGAGCCGAAGTGATGCCGTCCGATGACGCGCCCTGTGACGGCTTCCAATTCTTGCTCAAGCAGGATATTGCTGTCGGGTTCGGACTCGGTGCCTTGCTTATTGTCGTAGAGCTGATAACTTGCGCGCGTACGTTGCGGCGTGACGTTGGGCATGATCACGTTGCAGCCGGAGAGAACACCAAGCGACCGGCCTCCGGTGACCAACGTTTCCAGGGCTGTGGCGGCAGCCATATTGACGGTGGGAAGCGCCAGGCGCGTTGCGGCGAGCATGTTGCGAGTGAGCGTGAGGAGCGCATCTTTTTGCATCATGCCGTCAGCCACCATGTCTCCGCCGTGACTTACCAGATAGGGCCCCATGCCGAGCATGTCGGCGTCAAGTTCCTCAAAGGTGCGGATATCTCGAACTAAATCTTCCAAACTCTGGCCTGGAATGCCGATCATTACGCCCGTGCCGACTTGATAGCCGAGCTTGCGAAGCGTCGCCAGCGCTTCAAGTCGAGCGGGCCATGTTTTTTGGGCACCGCCTTTGCCCGAGTGCAGATAGTTAAAGAGCTTGAGATTGCTTGTTTCGATGCGAAGCAGATAGCGCAAAGCCTTACGGTTGCCTGCCGCTTGCGCCCAACGCTCATAGGTTTCTTCGGTTTGTTCGCCGAAACTGAGAGTCACGCCGCAACCTTCGGCAATGCCTTCTTTAACGCTCATACGATGGATGCGACGCAAAACATCTTCGACAAAGGCGATGAATTTTTCATCCGTGCGCTCGCCCGCCTGCAGTGCGACGGATCCGTAACCTGCACGAACCGCATAACGAGCCGCTTCGACGATTTCCTCTGGAGTCAGGGTATAGCGCTGTGCAAGGCGGTTTCCCTTGCGGATTCCACAGTAACGGCAGTCGTAGATACAGTAGTTGCTGATTTCAATGAGGCCTCGAAACCACAGTGCGTTGCCGTGAACACGGGTCGTGCGGTCATAGGCTTCGCGCCACAGACGAGAACAACACTCAGCATCGGTTAGTGACAAAAAGGCCAGCAGTTCTTCGTCGGAGAAAGTGTCTTTGGCAAGAACGGATTCAAGCGTTTGTAAGTTCATACGGCACGATCAGAAATGGTTGGCGAAGATTTCGCGAGCTTCATGAAATGCCTTCAGGGCTTTGGGGTGCAGTTCAAGCGCACGTTCGAGTACGCCTTGCAGGTGGCTGATTGCTACGCCGTAGTTGGTCATAGGGATGTTTTGACGCTTGGCCTGAGCCAAACGCGTGAGCATATGGCGGCGAGTGACGACGCAGCCGCCGCATTGCAGAATGAGTTTGTAAGGCGTGAGGTCCACGGGGAAGTCTTTGCCGACTACAACTTCAATGTCGAGTTCTCCGCCGACTTTTTTAGCGAGCCAGCAAGGTAGTTTTTTACGGCCGATGTCATCTGGCTGAGGATGGTGAGAGCACGTCTCGCAGATCATCACTTTGTCGCCGGGACGCAGAAAGTCGATCATGGCTGCGCCGCGTGCCATCTCAACAAGGTCACACTTGCTGTAGGCCATCTGAATCGAGAAGGTCGTTACCGGAATAGTTTTCGGCGTTTGCGCAACGACCGACTGCACCACCTGACTGTCGGTTACGACAAAGGCGGGCGGTTCTTTTTCGTTGGTCAATGTTTCGGCCAGACGGTTTCCACGCACAACGATACATTTGGCGTCGGCATCGAGTACTTCGCGTATGGCTTGTACTTGAGGAAGAATCATGCGCCCTTTGGGTGCGCCGGTGTCGATTGGGGTGACAAGCATCACGGTATCGCCCGGATGCACTAGATCACCCAACAATGGAAGGTCCGGCTCCACGGCATTTTGCGCGAGCTTTACGATGGCTTCACGCACGGCATCGATATTGAGCTTTTGACTGGCGCACACGGTAACCGGCTCATAACCCAATGAACGTACCTGCTCCTGCGTGGCGATCAGTTCTTTGGCATCGGCCGTATCGGCTTTGTTTAAGACAACGACGGTGGGCGTAGCCGTGCTTTTGACGGTTCGAATGAGTTCAAGTTCGCTTTCAGTAAGTGCTTTGGCGTCACAGACGATTAGTGCCACATCAACCCAACCCAGTACGGCCAAGGATCGCTCCGTACGAAGTCCGCCTAGTTCGCCAACGTCATCGACACCTGCGGTATCAATGAAGACAACCGGTCCGATCGGTGCCAGCTCGCAGGCCTTTTCGACTGGGTCGGTAGTGGTTCCGGGCACATCGCTCACAATGGCGATTTTTTGATTGGTTAGCGCATTGATAAGAGAACTTTTGCCGGCGTTGCGTCGACCGAAAAGGCCGATGTGAAGACGAAGTCCCTTGGGTGTTTGAGTGCGGGAAGCGATGCCGATGACCGGAGCAGACATATCTGTAAGGGAGAGTGGAAGGTTAGAAAATTTCATCCGTTTGAAGGCCTTGATTGTAGAGCCGCCAGACAGGTAAAAAAATCCCGCTCGAAGGATTTTCTGTCTTTCGAGCGGGCTATCGGACGGCAAGCCTGACAAATCAGGCTTGCTGCAAGCGCAACCTTACTTTTCGATGTTGGTGCGGATGACGTCCTTTTCGAGCCACACGGGCGAGTGGTGTTCAGCAGCTTCCCAGCTGATGTCACCGGTGCCGATGCGCCAGATGCCGAGGAAGTGAGACATCGACAGCAGGGCGAGCGGGATGTGAGCGCAGACCACGAGCACGGTGATGAGGAGCGAACCCCAGACGTGGAGGTACCACATCGTAAGGAAGGCATCCTTACCGATGGCCGGAGCGAACACCCACAGCAGCCAGCCGGTGACGATGAGCATCACGATGGCAGCGGTGAAGAGCAAGTAAGAAGCTTTCTGGCCGGCGTTGTAGCGGCCCTGCGGCGTAACCTCAACCGGACCGAACGGGATCTTGAAGAAGCGACGCGGGTAGCCGCCGAAGTTGCGGAACCACAGGATCGTGTTCTTATCCCAGATCAAGCAGGCATTGATCATCAGCGCAAAGCGTTCGGGGGCGAACAGGAGATAGCCCACGAGGTTGAGCGTGAAGACGATGCCGAGGCCGACGTGCCAAGCCATGAGGCTTTCACCCGTAGCAGCTTCGGGCTTACAGAGGTAGACGATAGCGCCGGTAATGACGAGCGCAAACCAAAGAATTGCGTTAAGACCGTGGAAGACCTTATCGGCAACATGGAAGCGCAAAATGCGGTCGTTGTGATTGGCCATGATTGCGACCTCCTTTAATTAGTGGTGAGCGGAAAGCTGCGTACGCTGGAAGTAGTGCGTGTGCAGCAGACCGTACATGGTGTTGTCCATCGGAGCGGCGCCAAGATCAACATAGATCTGACGCACGACGGGGTTCTGATGCGAGCTTGTCAGATTCATCTTCTGGCAGAGCTTGTCATCGGCGTAAAGCCCCTTCTGACGGGCAAGCAAAACGGAGTTGCGGTTCGCGAGCAGATCGCCGACAGCCCAACCGGTGGCACCAGCGGCGACAGCGCAAAGACCCACAACCTTAAACAGACCGCGGCGGCCGAGAATGACACTCGCCGGGCGTTCTTCAAACTGGTAAACGGACATTTGTGTGTTCCTTTCTATCGGCTAATGGGTTAGAGGCTCACGGGGAGCGGGAACAAGGGCTTGAGCCAGCCGGTGCCGGTGCCCTGGACAGGCTGACCGCCGCCGTTGACGCAACCGCCCGGGCAGTTCATCACTTCGATGAAGTGCCAACGATTCGGATTGCCACGCAGTTCGTCAAGAACGTGTTCGAGAGCCTGGTTGGCGCCGTTAACCACGCAAACGCGCAGCTCGAAGGTCTTGCCGTTCAATTCGGGCAGAGCAAGCGGAATCTTGGCTTCAACGTAGCTGTTGTCGAGGCCGCGCACCGGGATGATGTCGGCGTTGTCGAGTTCCTTGCCCATCAGGACGCGGTAGGCCGTACGCAGAGCAGCTTCCATCACGCCGCCGGAGCAGCCGAAAATGGTACCAGCGCCGGTGTAGACGTCGAGATTTTCACGCTTGCGTTCCTTCGGGAGCGTGAGCGGATTGATATTGTGACGACGCAGCAGTTCGGCAATGTCACGGGCGGTGAGCACGGCGTCAACGTCAGGGAAGCGCGGCGTGTCGGCAGGAATCGTGCCGGCTTTGATGTGATGGCGCCAAGCGGTGTCCATTTCGGGACGGCTGGCTTCGAGGATCTTGGCCGTGCAGGGGGTGATAGCCACAACCTTGACGTTGCGCGGATCTGTGTTGTAGAGGAACTTCGGAGCCCACACCTTGGCGAGCACGCCGCCCATCTGAATCGGGCTCTTGGCCGTGGACAGATGCGGCAAGAAGTCGGCGTTGAAAGTTTCGGCGTTGCGAACCCAAGCCGGGCAGCAGCTCGTGAAGTGCGGCAGCGGATGGTGAGCAGCGCGTTCGAATTCGGGACCGCGCTTGCCGAGCACCCAGTACTGAACCTTGCGCACGAATTCCGTGCCTTCTTCCATGATGGTCTGGTCAGCGGAGCTGTTGACGTCGTAGGTCTTGAAGCCCAGTTTTTCAAAGGCGTTCATCATCTGATCGGTGGTGAGATCGCCGGGCTTGCCGCCGAATTCTTCGGCAATAGACACGCGAACGGCCGGGGAGGGGTGAGCCACCACGACGTTGCTCTTGTCAGCGAGCATTTTGTCGACCGTGTCCACAAAGCTCATCTGTTCGATGGCATTGAACGGGCAGCTGATCAAGCACTGACCGCAGGTCACACAGCGCTGATCGTCAATCTTGTGCTTGGCGCCAAGATGACCCTGAATGGCATCGACCGGGCAGACCTTGCGGCAAGTATCGCAGGCTTCGCACAGGTCTTCATTGATTTTGATGATGCCGCGCAACTCGCCTTTGCGGATGTTGCCGACAAAATCGGGGCCGTTCAAATCGAAGGAATCTGCCGTCGGATTGAACGTCTTGATTCTGATGGTTTTTGCACTCATCTTTAGGGATCTCCTGTTCTTTTAAAAAGGGCGCAGAGCCTGATTCGAGACAGAGCTGTCAAACGCCGCTTTCGCTGGTGCCGAGAAACCGAAACGAACCCATCCGCGGCAATTACAACAATTGCCTCGGACAAAACACAGAAAATCAAAACAGGGTTGTCGCGGCTTAGGGGAGGAACACAAAGAGACGGCTTCGCGTTCCGGCACTCGCGCGGGTCGATTTTATAGGCAACAGACGCGAAAAACTAGGCATTTCAGAAGATGGACGGTAAAGAAAAAGGATAGGAAGGAAGGAGATCGGAGGGTCATCCGAAAGTTTGATTTAGAACAAATTGCTTGCGAACAGAAAGATTTCGTAAAGGAAAAAAGCTTTAAAAACAAAAGGATGACCTTTATTTGTCATGAGGTCTGCCTATGAAATTGAGAAAAACCGGAAAAAGGACCTGAAAACTATTACTCCCAAAGGGGTAGATTGAGCTAGGACAGAAGTAGCAATCGGTCTATTTTGGCGCGGTGTGGCAAAAGTTTGATTTATGTCAAAAAATGCTGCAAAGTTTCAGCGCAACGGAGTGTTAGGTCAAGAACCGTTTCAATGTGGAAACGTGCAAGAAAAAGGCCGCCGAAAAGAGGCGGCCACAGAGCAGGTGCGCAAATAATCAGCAATCGATATCACGAAGCGGTTTTCTGAGTTCGGCGCGAACGTTATCCATACCGGAGTAGAAGGCTTTCATCATGACGAGCCCCAGGAATTTTCCGGCGTCGGTCACAATCAGGTTGTCGGGATCTTTCGGGTTGTCCTTGATAGCGCCGGCGATGCGGAGTCCGAGCATTTCCTTAAAAAGCGCCTTGTCGAGATCAACGCCGTGAACTTCACGGAAATACTTGCGGGACAGGCGAGCCGAGAAGAGTCCCAGAAGCAGGCGATACTGCAGTACGGCGTGCTTGTCGAATTGGCGACGGCGCTCTACACCGGTTTTCCCTTCTTTGATGCGCTCGTTGTAGCGGCGCAGGCTGAACGTGTTGACGTAGAGACTGCTGCCCAAGAACGAGAAAGCGCCGGAACCTACGCCCAGATATTCGTCGTGGTCGACCACGTACTCGTCAAAGCCTTCGTCGTGCGTGCGGCCAAATGTCCAACTCGTAAGCTGACGGTAGTGGGTGCCGAGCGTGTTCATGATCACGGCATATTGATCGGCAAGCTCAATACCCTTGGCGGCGATTGTCTGCTTGACGCTCTTTCGAGTCTGGCTTGTGACCATCAGCGGATACGTCGTGATCTGGCGCGGATTGAGTTCCACAAGCAGATCCATGTCGCGCTGCAACATTTCGAGATCCTGACCGCGGAAGCCGAAGATCATGTCGACATTGGTCGTTGGGAAGAGCTCGAGCGCTTCCTGCAAACGCTCGTAGATCAGAGCGCCGGAACCGAACTTGTCGTAGCGCTCGGTCATCTTGAGAATGTCGTCGTTAAAGCTCTGTACGCCGATGCTCATGCGGTCCACGAGCCCCTTGAGATTGCGGAACGTAGGGGTGGCAATTTGCAACGGATCGGTTTCGCACGACACTTCTTTGATGCCTGGGAAAAGCGTGCGGGCGTGTTCAATCGTGCGGATGAGCTCGTCTTCGAGAATCGTTGTCGTGCCCCCGCCGATGTACATACTCGTAAAGTCGTAGCCGAGCGCTTTGACATAGTCCATTTCCTTGCGCAGGTTCACAAAGTATTCGCGTGCCTTGTGTTCCTTAAACAGGAAGCGGTGGAAGGTACAGTATGAGCAAAGCGTCTTGCAGAACGGAATATGGGCGTAGAGCAGATATTGGTGACCGGGCTGCGGTTCCGGCGGTCGGTCGAGAACGACGGGATCGCAGTTGAGATAACGGTCGATGTAGTACTGCATGATTCGGTCGGTGAGGTTGATCATCCAGTTGGGCATCAACTTGCCGATGCGAACCTGAGGCTGTTCAGTCATAACTTCGAAAAACAGAAAAGACGGCTGCACGAGTTTTGTCATGCAGCCGGAAGGTAATGGTTAGGTTGAAGCAATTGTACGGATAAACACCACGTCCAAACCTTAAGCGCGGGCGTGTGAGAGGTACATCTCTTCAATCTGAGCGGCAAAACGGTCGGTGAGCGGCTTGCGTTTGAGCTTGAGCGTCGGTGTCAGCAAGCCGTTGTCGATGGTCCACGGCTCCAGTGTGAGCGCCACATTACGCGGCAACGCATAATGCGGGAAACCAGCGGCGGCAGCGCGAGCTCGCTTGAGCACAGCAGAACGTACTGCATTACTTTGCAACGCGAGTTTGTCGTTGGGATCGACACCGAGTTTGGCGGCCAGCTTTTTCCATTCTTCCGTATTGAGAACGGCGATGAAGGAAATGAAAGGACGCGCTTCACCCACGACGAAAGTTTGAGCAAAGAGCGGGTCGGTTTCGAGCGCCAGCTCCAAATCGACGGGCGGTACTTTTTCGCCGGTACTTGTCACGATAATTTCCTTGATGCGGCCGCGGATGCGCAGAAGGCCAGCATCGTTGAATTCACCGACGTCGCCTGTAGACAACCAACCGTCGGGCGAAAGTACTTTGGCTGTGTCTTCCGGACGGTTCCAATATCCTTTCATGACGGAAGGCGCACGTACCTGAATTTCATTGGTTTCGGGAGCCAGACGCAGTTCAACGTTTGGGAACGGGTACCCAACGGTTTCCGGCTGATTGATCGTAAGTGAGTTTCCGGCAATGATGGGCGAGGCCTCAGTCATGCCGTAGCCCTGAATTGGCGGAATGCCCAGACCGCAAAACATACGAGCCACTTTGTGATTGAGCGCGGCGCCGCCCGCAATGGCGACTTTGAGTTTGCCGCCGAACTGCATCGCGACCTTGTTTGCCACCAGACGCTTGAGAATTGGCCAGACGATTGGATCGAGCCAGCTAAGGGTTCCGGATTCGACAGGCAAACGGTTGGCCTTGCAAAACCGTCGCCAGCCGACGTCAACGCAGGCGTTAAAGAGCGCGCGGGTAATGGTCGACTGTTTCCCCAGTCGATCCAGAATGCGTGCGTAAATGCGCTCGTAGATGCGGGGTACGGAAATGAGAACGTCAGGGTGTACCGTGCGGAAGTCTTCGCTCAAAAGCATGATCGAGCGGTTGAACACGATGGTGCATCCCATGCCAAGAGCCAGGTAGTAGCCTGCTGTGCGTTCAAATGTGTGCGAGAGCGGCAGGAAGGATAAAAAGACGTAACCAGGCTGAGGTGCCGGAGCAATATGTTCTAGCGTAGCGATGACGTTGGAGACGACATTGCCGTGCGTGAGCATGACGCCCTTGGGTTTGCCGGTGGTTCCGGAGGTATAGACGATGGCGGCAAGGTCTTCGGGAGTTGGACCTTCGGGCAACTGGTCGACTGCGTGGCCTAACGCCAAAAAATCATCGACACCGTAAATTTTTGGGCCGCCGCGCTTTTGTTTTGCCGGTGTCACTTCGTCGGTCAGGATGACCGTCTTGAGCGCAGGCAGTTTGGTTCCGAGGGCTTCAATAGCAAGCCATCGCTCATACTTGTTTGTAATCAGACATTCGGCGCCGCTGTCGGCAAGAATGAAGGAGAGGGATCCCGGAGTGTCAATGGCGTGCAGCGGCACGGGGATCAGGGCGTTGGCAAGTACGGACTGATCAGCCAGAACATGGTCGATCGAATTGTTAAGCAAAATGCTTACGCGTGCTCCGCACGTCAGACCGAGCCCGGCAAGCGCTTTGCGCCACTCGACGATGCGGTCGTTGAGTTCCAGATAACTCAACGGCTCCCAAGTGTTGGACGTACGGTCAAACTGCTTCAGGGCAATTTCGCCGCCCGTGAGCGAGGCCCGCAGGGGAACGAATTGATCAAGCGTGGTGCATTGCTTCAGAGCTGCAAGACGCTGCGCGGAATTGTCAACGGTTCTCTGATTCGACATCTTCAATTCAAGTTAAGCAAGGCGGTTCCGTATCTTACGGAGCATGACGCGCGAAATTTTAGCGCAGAGCTAGTTGGCGGCGATAAGCCCTTTTTCGTTGATTTTGAACGAAGTTATTCGCTGAAAAGCCCAGTTGAGAGATAACGCTCGCCCGAGTCGGGAAAAATGACGACGATGCGTCCATGATCATAGGGCGGTTTGCGGGCCAAACGAACGGCAGCCTCAAGAGCGCTGCCCGAACTGATGCCCACGAAAACGCCGTCGGTTTTAAGAACCAGACGCGTCATTGCCGCCGCCTCTTCATTGCCGACTTGCATGACTTCATGGTAGACCGACGTATCGAGTGTTCCCGGAACAAACCCTGCGCCGATACCTTGGATTTTGTGCGGACCGGCTTTACCGCCGGACAGGACGGGTGAATTTTCAGGTTCAACCGCAACGACGCGGATGCCGGGATCGCAGCGTCGCAGGAATTGGCCGGTGCCCGTGATCGTTCCACCCGACCCGACGGCGCTGACAAACGCATCGATGCGTCCTTGCATATCGTCCCAGATTTCGGGTCCGGTGGTCTCGTAGTGCGCCTTGGCGTTGGCGGCATTGTCAAATTGGTTGGGCATGAAGGCACCCGGCGTGGAGGCAACGATTTCCTTGGCTTTGTCGACGGCTCCGCTCATACCGAGCGAGGCCGGCGTAAGCACGATTTCCGCGCCGTAAGTTTTGAGCAGCATGCGGCGCTCCACGCTCATTGATTCG
>OLCD01000184.1_pt1 | contig 13914 bp, 13 predicted proteins | sample 1607541 | NCBI WGS metagenome assembly OLCD01 (sample SAMN02674605, study PRJEB24791) | human gut metagenome, SKBSTL067 | isolation source: stool | host: Homo sapiens | place: USA | reverse complement strand
CATTGCTTCGCAATGCCACCTCTCCCAAAGGGAGAGGCTTGAGCGAAGCTCCCCCTCAATCCTCCACCCGCGCTGCGGCAAGCTCCTTCGTCAGGCGCTTGCGGACGGCGAAGTAGGCCGGGATGAGGAAGAAGCAGGCGAAGAACCATGCCACGGGGTTGGCGATGCAGGCCGCGAAGTAGCCCCAGAGGGGCACGAACCAGCAGCCCACCATGACGCGGGCCACCATCTCGGCCACGCCTGCGAACATGGCAAGGCCCGAGTAGCCCAGACCCTGAATGGTGTAGCGGTAAATGATAAGGACCGCCAGCGGGATATAGAACACGCTGTTCCAGAAGATGAAGCTCTGGGCGTTGGCCATGATCTCGGTCTGGCTGCTCTCAAGGAACAGGCCGATCAATGCCTTATCCAGCACGCGCAGGATCAGGAAGGATGCCACACTGTACACACAGCCGATGCCCAGGGCGGTGTTCACACCCTTGTTCACACGGTTCAGGTCGTGGGCACCCATGTTCTGGCTGGCGTAGGTGGTCATAGCCGTGCCAATACTCTCCAGCGGGACGGACAGGAACTGTGCCGCCTTGCCGCCTGCAGTCTGTGCTGCCACGATGTCACTGCCCAGACCATTGACTGCACCCTGCAGCACAACGGAACCGATGGCCGTGATGCTGCACTGCAGACCCATGGGGATGCCCATGCCGCACAGCTTGACACAGTGCTGTCTGCTCAGGCGGCTTTCTTCTTTGTTCCAACGCAGCTCATTATAATGCTTGAGGATGTACCACAGGCTGCCCAGACCGGCCACTGCCTGGCTGAACACGGTGGCGAATGCCGCACCGAACACGCCCATCTTGAAGACGATGATACAGAGCAGATCCAGCCCGATGTTCAGAAAGCTTGCCACCAACAGGAAGTACAGAGGCCGCTTGCTGTCACCCAGAGCGCGCATCAGGGCGCTGGTCATGTTATACAGCAGCGTGAACGGGATGCCGATAAAGATGGTGCGGATGTAGATGTCCGCCAGATCAATGATGTTGTCCGGGGTATTGGTCCAGACCAGAATGGAACGGGTCATGGCCACTGTGACCACGGTAAGCACTGCGGCAAAAAAGACACTCAGCCAGACGGCATTGGCAGTGTAGCGGCGCATCTCCACATAGTCTTTCGCACCGAATGTCCATGAGATGGGAATGGAAAAACCGCAGGCAATGCCATTGACAAAGCCCAGCACCAGATAGTTCAGACCGCCCACACTGCCGACTGCCGCCAGGGCTTCCACGCCCACAAAGCGGCCAACGATGATGGTATCTGCCAGATTATAGAACTGCTGGAACAGGCTGCCCAGCATCAGCGGCACCGCAAAGGCAAGGATCAGCTTGAGCGGGCTGCCCTGCGTCATATCTTTCGTCATACGCACGTTCCTCCTTGGGAAAGCATCACAGACCTTATAACACGAATTTTTTCCGACAAAAACGCCCTGCCGCGCAATGGGCAGGACGTTTTTGTTCATGTGGGTATTATATCAGGTTGCGATGAATTTTCAAGAGGTTTTTTCAAATTTTTCAGTGCTTCCCGGCCAGATGCTTCAGCAGCTGGAACAGAATGCTCCAGAAACCTGTTCCGGCATTGCCCGAAGGCGGGGTCTCCTCATCCGGAATGCTCAGCGGTGTATCATCCTCCGTGATGCACATAGCAACCGACACACCAGATTCGCCCTGAGCAGCCCCCTCATCCGAAGGGGAAACCACCTGAACCACTGCCGCACTTTCGATTTTCGCAGTCTCTGCGCCGCTGGCAGCCAGTGCGGGCAGACCCGCCGTAAGGACAACCCCTGCGATCAGTGCTGATGCAACACCACGTTGGAATGCATATTTCAACTTCATTTTTTGTTAAGCCTCCTCAAATTGGGAATGGGTCTGATTCGTGTTTCAATTATAGCACAAAATCCAAAATGATTATCACTGATTTTTGCACAAAGCATTATTTTTTCGTGGATGTGAAAAAGTTTCAGATTTCTGTTCACAAAATGCAATGTAGTTATGCAGTCCAAACCTGCTCTGTACAGCAAAACCGCCCCGGCGCGCATCTCTGCATTCCGGGGCGGTTCGGGTCATTCTTCATTTTGGACGATTTTCTCAAATGCCTGTTGCAGCGGCGCTTCGATTCCCTGCGCCGCATAAATCGTTGCGATCATCAACTCGTCCGGATCTACCGCAGTGAAATCCAAATCATACCCCGCATTTTCTGCCAACTGTGACAAAAAGACGCGCTGTGTTCGCCCATTGCCCTCCCGAAACGGGTGCAGCTCGTTGGTTCGTTGATAAAGATCCACCAATGCAGCGATAAAATCATTCCTTGCAAGCCCACAAAGAAGATTATTCTGCGCAAGACGCTTAAAAATCGCCGCACTCACCCGTGGGATTTCCTCCACCGGGCAGAACTGCGTTCCTTTTTTGGACAAGTTGACCATCCGCACCTGTCCTGCCCAATCATACAACTCACCGAATAAATGTCGATGGATCACTTTATAGTGTTCAAAATCAAATGCTGCACATCCAGGGTTCTCTGCCCATTGTATCATTTTGGCCGTTACCAGAACCGATTCTACTGCATTCAACTCTCTTTGCGTGTGCAGATCAAATTTATTGACCAGGACTGTCGTTCCCGGATAGCAGCCGTCCTGAGCCGCTTCGATGGTATAAGGCATTCGTCACCTCCGGGATAGCTCCTGCTTTTTCTGACGTTTCAATGCTTCTCTTACAAGGGTCGCAGTGTCGATTTTTCCATCCAGATAACGCAGGCAATCTCTCTTTTCCTGCTCTGAGATCTCCAGCCCCTCCATCCGGGCCGATGCCACTGCGTTTGCAAGTGCTCGTTTCCGTGCTACTGTCATTTTTCCGCCCCCCTGTTTTTATCAGTATACCAAAAGACACCCACAGAGTGCAAGAGATAAAACCGCCCCGGCGTGCGTTTCTGCACGCCGGAGCGGTTCGGGTCATTCTGAATAATGTGCGAGGAACTGTCTGGTACGCTCTTCCCGGGGGTGGTCGATGAGCTGTTTGGCCGGGCCCTCCTCCACGACCACGCCGCCATCCATGAACAGGATGCGGTCGGCCACATCGCGGGCAAAGTGCATCTCATGGGTGACAATGATCATCGTGGTCTTGCGGTCAGCAAGATCACGCAGGACCTTCAGCACCTCGCCGGTCAGCTCCGGGTCAAGGGCGCTGGTGGGCTCATCAAAGCAGAGGATATCCGGGTGAAGCGCCAGTGCGCGGGCAATGGCCACACGCTGCTGCTGGCCGCCGGAGAGCTGATGCGGGTAGTGGCCGGCCCGCTCCGAAAGGCCCATCTGCGCCAGCAGTTCTCTCGCCTGCTGTTCCAGCTCCGCGTGGATGGCCTTTTTGTTTGCCTGATATTCCGGACGTTCCTTTGCCAGCAGTTCCCCTGCCAGCATCACGTTCTGCAAGGCCGTGTACTGCGGGAACAGGTTGAAGTTCTGGAACACCAGACCGAAATGGAGCCGCTTTTTGCGGATCTCACTTTCCTTCTGGGTGGCAGGGTCGGCGGCATCCCACATGGTCTCGCCGTTCACCTTGATAATACCCGTGTCAGGCCGTTCCAGAAAATTCAGGCAGCGCAGCAGAGTTGTTTTGCCGGAACCGGACGAGCCGATGATCGCCAGCGCTTCACCCTGCTCCAGATCCAGGGAGATGTCCTTCAACACATGGGTCTCGCCAAAATTTTTCCCGATACCGGAAGCTTCGAGCAACGCCATAATCTATCTGCCTCCTTAGCAGCGGAAATAATCGAGCTTTTTTTCAGCCCAGTTGAACAGGATGGTCAGTGCGCCCACAAACACCAGGAAGAAGAGCGCGGTAGAGAACAGCGGCCAGATCAGGCCCTTTGCGCTATACTCCTTGGCCATCATAATAATTTCCTTGTTGGCAATGGTGTTTGCCAGCGAGGTATCCTTGACCAGCGTGATGATCTCGTTGCCCATGGGGGGCAGGATGCGCTTGACGACCTGAAGCAGGGTCACCTTGAAAAAGATCTGTGTTTTAGTCATGCCAAGCACCTGCCCGGCCTCAGTCTGCCCCTTGGGCACTGCTTCAATGCCGCCGCGGTAGATCTCAGAAAAATAGCAGGCATAGTTGATGGCAAAAGCCACCACCGCCGCCACCATCCGTCCGCCGGAGCCGGAGGGCCAGGGGTTGTTCATGCCCAGCAGGCCGGGGCCCAGATAGATCACGATGATCTGCAGCATCAGCGGGGTGCCGCGGATGATCCAGACAAAGGTCTTGACCAGCCCGGCCAGCGGCTTGCAGCGGCTCATGGAGCCAAACGAGACCACCAGCCCCAGCGGCAGTGCAAACAGCAGTGTCAGGGCAAAGAGCTCACAATTGAGCAGGAACGCGCCGGACAGGCGCATAAGAATCACAGACACAAAAACACACCTTTTTTATTCAGAATCCATATTCCCCTTTCATCACAGCCGGTGAAAGTTCTCTCTGCTCGGGAGCCTTTCACGCATCGGCAACAAAAAGCCTCCCTCACCGAGGGAGGTTGCATCGCATAGCGATGACGGAAGGAGTTGTTCAACAAATTCAGTCGGCCAGTGCCAGATCGTACTGATCGGCCAGTGCCTGCATGGTGCCATCGGCCTTCAGTGCATCAAAGGCCTCATCCACAGCGGCGGCAGCATCACTGCCCTTGCGGAATGCCACGCCGTACTCCTCGGCGTTCAGCTCGTCCACGATCTTCAGATCGGCATAGTCAGTGCCCTCACCGATCATGGCGTTGGCCAGGGTCAGGTCAAGTACAGCGGCATCGGCAGTGCCTGCGGCAACTTCCATCAGGCAGTCGGTCTGAACGCTCTTGGAAACGTAATCAGCCTGTGCCAGGTTCTCGTCTCCCTCAATGGCGGCCTCACCGGCGGAACCAGCCTCGGCGACCACGGTCTTACCCACCAGGTCAGCGGTAGAGGTATACTCGGTGCCATCTTTCACAACGACCACCTGTGCATTCTTTGCATAAGCCTTGGTGGTAGCGGTGTTCTGCATAATGTCATCGGTCAGGGTCATACCGTTCCAGATGCAGTCGATGCTCTTGGCATCCAGCTCCACGACCTTGGTATCCCAGTTGATCTCCACAAACTCCGGCTCCACGCCCAGCTTTTCGCAGACAGCAGTGGCCAGCTCGGTATCAAAACCGGTGAAGTCGCCATCGGCATCGGTGTAGTTCATGGGCTCGTAAACAGTGTAGCCGATGACCAGCTTGCCCTTGCCCTTGATGTAATCCAGGTCGCTGCCTGCAGCCTGGGATGCGGCAGCACTGCCGGAAGCAGAGTCCGAAGCAGATGCGGCAGTGGAAGTGGAAGCGGCACCGCCGCAGGCGGCAAGGCTCAGTGCCATGGCACCGGCCAGGAATGCGGATACAAGACGTTTCATATACGGTTCCTCCCTCAGTGGCAAGCAGCTTTGTTTTATTGCTTTACCATGCTAAATTGCTAAACTGTGGTTATAGAATAGCGCGTTTTCTGCCATTTTGCAAGGGGGAAAACTGATTTTTCGCAGTTTGCTCAAATCTTTACCGCTTTACCACGGCAAAGCGGGCAATTTGACAAAATAAAATCGCCGCGTCGGCAGCTGCCAGACGCGGCGAGAGGGTTTCTCTCTGAAAACGCAGCGGAATGCCACCGTCCCCCTATCCGGGAGAGCCGGTGCGCGATTGCGAGACCGAAAAGGGTTTCCTCCTCAGCTCAGGGCATCCAGCGCCGCCTTTTGCAGATCGGTGATGTCAATGGTACACAGAGCCTTCAGGTCGGCATCGCCGCCGGAAAGCCCGGCGATCTCGGTGCGGGTCTTGCCCTTGAGGGCATCACAGAAGCCCTCGCTGTGCTCATACCACTCCTTGCCCAGCGCCGATGCGCCGCGCATCCCATAGTCCTCACCCAGCTCCAGCTTGGTCTTGACAAGGTCCGGGGCTGTCACACCGCCGTCCGACACCACCGTCAGGGCCGGCTCAGCCATATCCGCAATGGCGCTGGTCACACGGCTGTCCGCATCGGTGGTCAGTGCCACGATGCTCACATCCACCTGCGCATTCACATCCTTGTCATCGGTGGCGGTGATGTCCGAAGTCCCGTTCACCGCTTCGATGCCCAGCGCGGCCCTGTCGCCCTTGGCGGCACCCAGTGCCCTGGCATTGGCGCAGGCCCGGGTCACGGCATCCCGGTAGCGATCCACAGCAATGGTGCAACCGCTCAGCAGGTCGGCATCCGTGGGCTTGCCATCCTTATCCACTTTGAGCATGGAGACCTGTTCCGGGGTCATGCCGATCAGGTAATTGGCAAAGGCATCCGCCTGTTCCGCCCATCCCTTTTTCAGGGAAGAGACCTCAGCCAGCGGGTAATCGTCCCCCTTCTGCCGCTTGGTGCGCCAGTCGGTGGGCAGGGTCACATGGCCGGTGCTGTCCGCCGAAACAGACACTTCCAGCTCGTCCAGCAGAACACTCTCCAGTTTCCCCTCGCCATCCAGCAGGACAGCGGCCGCCGCCAGTTCAATTTTCCCTGCCCTATCCTGATCGGTGGCCTCTGTCACCACACCCAGACCGGTTTTCCATGCCGCTGTCTGGGTCTGTGCGGAGGATGTGCCGCTGCTTCCGCTCATGCTGCCGGAGCTGCCCGACCCGGCGTTCGTTTTGCCGCAGGCGGTCAGCAGCAGCGCCGCCGCCATGGCACAGCTCCAAAAAGCCCGATGGTTCTGATTCATAGATACGCTCCCTTTCCACACGGCCCGTTGGGCCTTTGCCCCATAGTATGTCCAGAAGAGCGTAAGATTACGCAGCCGACGGGAGTTTTCCAAAGCAAGTGTCCGCTGGGGTGGGACCCTGTTGCCGCAGGCAATAAGGGCGGGCGATGGAATGGCCCGTTTCACTTGCGTGGAAAAGCTCCCCGCGTGCTGCGCGCAGCCGTTCACATCAACGGGCTCAGCAGCCGCAGCACGCTGTCCAGTGCTGTACCCGGCAGATTGGTGCGGCAGTCGGACCGCATGATCTCCCGGCACTGCGGCAGGGTGTGCTCCACATCCTTCCGCAGTGCGGCAATCTGGCTGTTATGGAAGAGCAGTGTTCCGCACTCAAAATGGAGAAACAGGCTCCGATAATCCATATTGATGCTGCCCACCACGGCCACACGGTCATCGCTGACATAGCACTTGGCGTGGAGGAAACCGGGCGTGTACTCATAAATGCGTACGCCCGCCCTGAGCAGGGGCAGATAGTAGGAACGGCTGAGCCGGAACACCAGCTTCTTGTCCGGGATCCCGGGCAGGATGAGCCGCACGTCCACCCCGCGCTTGGCCGCACTTTTCAGAGCATCCAGCATCTCCTCGCCCACGGCCAGGTAGGGCGTGTAGATATAAACATATCTCTGGGCCTGAGAGAGGATGTCCAGATAGACCGTCTCGGCCAGCGGCTCCTCATCCAGCGGACTGTCCGCGTAGGGCTGCACCACGCCATCCTGCACTGCGGGCAGGCGGGTGGGCGCAAAGGCGGTGTAATCGGTCTCCTGCGGGCGGAAGGCGTTCCATACATTGAGGAACATCACGGTAAAGTTCCAGACAGCGGCACCCTCCAACCGGATGGCCGCATCCTTCCAGTAGCCAAAGCGCTGCTCGGCATTGATATACTCATCTGCCAGATTCACGCCACCGGTGTAGGCCACATTGCCGTCAACCACCACGATCTTGCGGTGGTCGCGGTGGTTCATCACCAGCGAGACCAGCGGCACCACCGGGTTGAAAGGGATGCAGCGGATATGCGCCTTCTCCATGCGGATGACAAAATCACTGGGCAGGCCCAGCAGACTGCCAAAATCATCGTAGATCAGCCGCACATCCACGCCCTGGGCGGCCTTGCGGCGGAGGATCTGCTCCACACCGTCCCACATTTTGCCGGAACGGAGGATAAAGAATTCCAGAAAGATGAACTTTTCCGCCTTTTCCAGATCTGCCAGCAGCTGGGGATACATCTCCTCCCCGCAGGAAAAGTAGTGAGCAGCGGTATCCCTCCAGGCCGGATACGGCCCGAACTTTGCCACGTAGCGGCTCAGGTTCCGGCTGGAGATATCCAGCGCATCGGTCTGGCCCTCGGGCTGGGCAAGCTCAGTCTGATGGGCCTGTTCCACCTTCTGCATCCGCTCCCGCAGATACTTGGCGGGGGCCTTGTTGCCAAAAGCCAGATAAAGCGCGCCGCCCAGCAGGGGCAGAAGGCCGATCAGAACGATCCAGCCGATCTTATAAGCACTGTTTTCATCCTTGCGCACCAGATACAGCACGATCAGGATGCTCAGCGCCTTCAGGGCACCGTTCAGCCAGACCCGCCCCGCCGTGAACGACCAGAACGCCCAGAGCAGCCAGAGCACCTGTAAAGCCACCAACACCACTGTGATCGTGACACGGTTGAAGATGCGGTTGAAAAACTTGACAATGGGCAATCTGAACATGTGGTATCCCTCCCCTGCCGCCCACGGCGATTTTTGATGCTGTTAGTATAGCGCAGAGCGGAAGATTTTGCAAACAAAAAAGCGCCCACAACGGCTTCCCCCGCTATGAGCGCCTATTCGATCGTGGGCAGAATTTTTCCGAGGGCCGTTCGCTTATGCTTCCGCGTCCTCATAACCAACCAGCAGACCGCCCAGTTCTGCATAATAGCTGCACAGACCGCCGCATTCGCTGATGTCCACCTTTGCTCCATCAAACACAGCCTTTACCATGTGCTTCAGGCGCTCGGCGGCGGCGGGATTGCCGCAGTGAGAGATATGGAGCCTGCCGTTGGTGTAGCCGTGCTCCTTGAGTTCCAGCACGATGCGTTCCAGCGCACCATGCTCACCACGGGTCTTGCAGAGAACATCCAGCTCCCCGGCCTCACTTGCCTGTCCGATGACCCGGATGCCCAGCATCCGCGCCACAGCAGCAACGGCAGGCTTCACACGGCCATTGCGGGCCAGATTGGCCAGCGACTCCAGCGAGAAGAGCAGATGGGTGTGCTTGTGGTAGCGGAGCATCTCTTCACAGATCTCGTCAAACTCCTTCCCCTCAGCCAGCAGATCCCGCAGATGCTCGGCCAGCAGGCGCTGCTCCGGGCCGGTGGAAAGGCTGTCCAGCACGAACACCCGCTTGCCGGGATTCTCCTGCTGGTATTCCTCGGCGGCCAGCTGGGCGGCATTGTAGCTGCCGGACAGGGTGCCCGTGATGGTGATGGCATACACCTCATCGGCTCCCTCGTAGGCGGCCAGCCAATCGCTGACGTTGGGGCAGGAGGTCGAGGTCTTGCCCTTATAGGTACGCAGGGTCTGGGCCATGCCCAAGGCATCCATTGTGCCGTTGTCCAGATATTCGGCATCGTCGGTGATGATCTTCAGGGGAACGCATTCAAAATCCACGCCCTGCAAGGTGTACAGGCTGGCGGAGGAATCCACAACAATCTTGGTGTTCATAAGCATTTATCTCCATTCCGGCGGCAGAGGATGCCGCAGTTTTTCCCGTTGTTTGAATCACTATATCAGTTTTTCAAAACCCTGTCAACTGTTTTCTCAAATTATTTCAAAAGTTTTCAATTTCCTGTTGACCACATTTCCAAAACATGGTATACTGTCCGCATGAAATTAGAATCAAACCGCCGCGTTGCGGCCTGCGCCGCAGGGTTTGCCCTGCCCCGGTATGCAGAACTCCCCACCGTAGGGCTTTATCTGGATCAGAGTGTACAGTTTGTCAACGGGTGTTTCCGCACATTTCAGGGGGTGGAGCTCACCGCTTCCATGGTGAGCAACTACGTTAAGAAAGGGATCATCAGCCACCCCATCAAAAAGAAGTATACCCGGGATCAGCTGGCCTGCCTGATCTACATCGTAGTTTCTAAAAATGTCCTGTCCATGGAAAACATCGACAGTCTGTTCAAGATGCAGCGGGCGCATTATACCTCCGCGCAGGCGTATGATACCTTTTGCGATGAGCTGGAGAATTACCTGCCCTATGTGTTCGGCCTGACCAAGAGCTTTTCCGAGCTGGAGCCGGATGTTGATGATGCACGCAAGCTCCTGCGCAGCACCATCATCTCGGCTGTGAACAAGATCTATCTGGACTGCGTTTTCACCGACCTGCGGCAGGAGCAGGCCCTCTGGCCCGATATCCTGCCGGATCTGGCGTAATAACAAAAAACGACCCTCTCTGTCATGCTTTGCAAAGCAATGATGGAGAGGGTCATTTTTTCTTAAAATGTAAGTGCAGGGCTGATCTCATTGCGGCGCTGGGCCTGCACGATGCAGTCCTTTTCCGGCACGACACCTGCCGCACCCAGGGTGTTGAACATGGTCTGCAAGGCAAGTGCTGGGGTGTTGTTCTCCTGCGAGAGATGGCAGAGGGCAAACTTTTTGCATCCCTCCTGGATCAGTTCCAGCAGCTTTGCCGAACACTCATCGTTGGAAAGGTGGCCCCGGTTGGACTCGATGCGGGAGCGCAGGTAGTAGGGATACCGCCCGCTGCGGAGCATGTGGAGGTCGTAGTTGCTTTCCAGCGCCACCAGGTCACAGCCGCTCAGGGCCTGATGCACCGGCGGGGTCAGGACTCCCAGGTCGGTGGCAATGGTCATGGTCTTGTTGTCTGGGGTATGGATGCGGTAGCCCACGCAGGGCACGTCGTGGCTGGTGGGGAACATCGTCACGCCGAAATCTCCCACATCCTCTTCCCCGCCGGACAGGGTGCGCAACTCACAGCTGGCGGGCACGATACCGTTTGCATCCAGGAAATCCAGCGTATCGTCTGCGCCGTATACCGGCAGCGGATTCTTTTTGAGGAAGGTGGCCAGCCCCTTGACGTGGTCAGAGTGCTCGTGGGTGACCAGAATGCCCGCACAATCGCTGATGTTCAGGCCCAGCTCCTTGAGCGCCGCCGAGGTGGTGCGCACGCCCTTTCCCATATCGATGATGATGTACTTTTCCCCCGTGCGCACCACGCTGCAGTTGCCGGAGGAACCAGAGTATAACGAGATGAATTCAGACATTTCAAACCTCAAGAAACGAACCTCTCCGTCATGGCTTCACAAAAGCTCCCTGTCAGGGAAACTTCTGCAAAACAGACTGAGAGGTTCTGAATGATCACATTGCTGATTCCAGTGCGGCAGGCATCCGATCCACCTTGCTGATCTCAGCGCCCAGGCCGCGCAGCTTTTCCACGATGTTCTCGTAGCCGCGCTCAATGTGGCCGATCTCCTCGATCTCGCTGGTGCCGTCTGCCATCAGGGCAGCAACGACCATGGCCGCACCGGCACGCAGGTCAGAAGCACGCAGGGGGGCGGGGTTCAGCTTGTCCACACCCTCAAACACGGCCACCTGACCGTCCACCTGCACCACTGCGCCCATCTTGCGCAGCTCATCCACATAGCGGAAGCGGTTATCCCACACGCTCTCGGTGATGGTGGAGGTGCCCTTTGCCACGCTGAGCAGCACACCCATCAGGGGCTGCATATCGGTGGGGAAGCCCGGGTGAGGCATGGTATTGATCTTCAGCGGCAGGATATCGCCCTTGCGGGAGACGCGGACGGAATCATCGAATTCCTCCACATCCACACCGGCACGGCGGAGCTTTGCCGTGATGGGTTCCAGATGCTTGGGGGTGACATTTTTGATCAGAACGTCGCCGCCGGTGGCAGCAGCGGCAACCATGTAGCTGCCCGCCTCGATCTGGTCAGGGATGATGCTGTAAGTGCAGCCGTGCATCTTTTCCACGCCGCGCACCTTGATCACATCGGTGCCGGCACCGCGCACATCCGCGCCGCACATATTCAGGAAGTTTGCCAGATCAACAACATGGGGCTCCTTGGCGCAGTTTTCCAGAATGGTCTGGCCCTGTGCCATCACAGCGGAGAGCATACCGTTCATGGTAGCGCCCACGCTGACTTTATCAAAGAAGATATGGGCACCGTTCAGTTCCTTGGCGCGGACGGTGATCATGCCGTAGTCCACGCTGTCCTCTGCACCCAGCGCGCTGAACACCTTGAGGTGCTGGTCGATGGGGCGGGGGCCCAGATTGCAGCCGCCGGGCATGGCCACCTGTGCCTTGCCAAAGCGGGAGAGCAGCGCACCCAGGAAGTAGTAGCTGGCACGCATCTGGCGGGACAGATCGTCCGGGACGTTGGTGCTGTTCAGGTGGGTGGTGTCGATCTCGTAGGTATTGCGGTTCAGCATCTTGATGCTGGCACCCAGGGTGCTCAGGATCTTCAGGCTGACTGCCACATCACTGATGTCCGGCAGGTTTTCGATCACACAGACATCTGCCGCCAGAATGGTGGCAGGCAGAATGCCCACAGCCGCATTTTTTGCACCGGAAATGGTAACTTCGCCATGCAGGGGCTTGCCGCCCGTAATAACAAACTTTTCCAATTTTATAATCTCCTTGTCGCAGGCCCGCCAGCGGCAGGGCCACTCAGGGTTCTTGCTTGATCTCTCCGCGCACCGCCGGGCACACACCCTCACGATACAACTATCTTATTATACACAACTTCGGGCAAAAAGCAAAGCCCCCTTTTTCCCTGCCGGATTATTTTCTGTTTTGCCCAGAATCTGCGGAGATATTCGATATTTTTGTTTCTTATTTCAAAAATTTTACAATCAGCGCCCCTTACCAGACGCAATCCTCGCTGCAGGTCTCCTTGATCCAGCCCAGCTGATATGCCTTGACCAGCTGCTTCAGGTCGTGTACCCGCTCCCGCAGGATCTCTCCCTCGTCCGTCTCTTCCACCAGAATGCGGTGGTTCTCCGTTTCCAGTATGTTCTTCTGCGACACGATGTCGATGTTTTCGTTCACGGCCTTTTCGGCACTGACAAAGGGCTGATGGGTCCGCAGAGACATGGTGCGGCTGGAGTACACCAGCGTATACCCTGCTATGCCGGTCTTTTCATGGTAGGCGCGGCAGAACCCGCCGTCAATGACGACCAGACGGCCCCCGCCCTTGATGGGGCTCTCGCCACTCTTCTCCCGCACCGGCACATGGCCGTTGACGATGTGGCTGGTGCCGGGCAGACCGAATTCCGCCAGGATACGGCGGCAGGCGGCCTCTTCATTGTACCATGTATAATAGGGGTCCTTGACTTCCTCATGGGTGGCGGGGTCGGCAATATACAGCCGCTCAAAGGTGGTCATGGCGCTGCGGCCGAACAACGGCGACAGCTTACCGCACCACAGATACCACAAAAAGTCCTGACCGCTCCGCCGGGCCGTGCTTCCCTCGGGGGCAAAGTAGCCGCAGCGTGCCCGCTCGTCACAGTAGTCCATCAAGCCGCGGCCCGAGTAGTTGTGTCCCTCGAACCGCTCCACGGCAAAACTGCCGTTTTTGGTCATGGGCACCACGCCGTGGTAGAGCAGGTTGCCGTTCTCGATGTGGTAAACGCTGCCCTTGGCATACAAAAATTCCACATGCTGCTGCAAACGCTCGCTCTGCCGGAAGGATTCCACCAGCTTGCGGAGCACCAGCCGCTCATCATCATTCAGGGCGGCGGGGTCTGCCGGATCCACGGTGGGAAAGCTGGTGTCCCGCAGGGGATATGCCTGCCCGTTCAGGGTCACTGTCCCCTTTTCCCAATCGATGTGCCGCAGAAAATCCCTTCCCTGCATCTTGAAATCCGGGTTGCGGTCGATGACCTTGCACTCCATCTTGAGCATCAGAATGGTCACGGCCTTGTGCATCACGGCACAGCGGTGGAGCATGCCCTCGGTGTAAGGGCCGCGCGCCGCGTCGGTGTGGGGCATCCAGAGGGTCAGGTCGTCATTTCCGTAGAACTGCTCGGCCATCCGCTGCAGATGCCGCAGGTTGATGCCGTAGCAGTCCTCGAGCATGGCATGGTTGTGATAGGCCAGT
>OLCD01000157.1_pt1 | contig 16908 bp, 14 predicted proteins | sample 1607541 | NCBI WGS metagenome assembly OLCD01 (sample SAMN02674605, study PRJEB24791) | human gut metagenome, SKBSTL067 | isolation source: stool | host: Homo sapiens | place: USA | reverse complement strand
TGTCAGGGGTGCGGATGCACTTCTGGCAGGTGGTCACGCGGTGGCGGGGAGGCTCTTCCTGAGCCAGGAACCACTTTTTCATGGGGGCCATGCCGCTGTTGATCAGCAGCAGGCTGGGGTCGTTCTTCGGCACCAGCGGGAAGCTGTCCAGACGCAGGTGGCCCTTGCTCTCAAAGAAGCTCAGGTACTTTTCACGCAGTTCATTCAAACCGGTCCATTGCATAGGTTTTCTCTCCTCAATTGTCCTTGGCGTTTGCACGTCAGTTTTTATGATGTTATGGCAGAGGGGCGGGCAGGCGCAAAAATAAAAACAGCCCCATCCCAAAAGGGACGAGGCTGTGTAAAACTGCTCCGTGGTACCACCCAAATTGCAAAGGATAAAACTGCTTGTCCCCTGCCGCTTTCGGCGCGGTAACGCTGCGCTGCGTCCGACTTGTTTCGCCGGAAGCTCCGGGGCGGCATGAAACGAGACCTGCCGGAGCGCCTTGCAGCTGGGAGCGCTCTCTCTGGGCGGCGGTGTGCATTTCTGACCCCATCATTGCCATCTGTCATAATTCACGTTTTGCCGCAAAGGCGCATATTCGCCCCTTGCGTACACTTAAATTATAGCATGGGCTCTGCGTTTGTCAACGGGTTTTCCACAAATTTTACGGCACCCAGATGCGGTCTACATGGGTCATCTCGCCGTTTTGGATGGTCACGGTCGTGTTTCCCGCATTCCACCCATAAACATCTTCTTCGCTGCTCATTGCATCGCAAACCGCCCGGTCTCCCTTGACCATCACTGGGTCGGCTCCAAAGTCTGCTGCGCCGTCCGATAGTTCGATATCGTCTGCCATAACAAGCTGCTTCACCACACCAACTTCATAATAAGCGGGAAAATCATCCCATGTCAGAGTCCGGTAATGGTCCTCCTCTTTGCATAAGTCGATGCCGCCTTCTTCTATTCCGCCGTTGATGGTCACATAGTTGTTTTCCCGCTCGATGCTCTCCACGGTCAGGGCTGTAGTTTCCTCTGTCCCGTTTAGATGTGTTACAATGGTATCGCCTTCGCTCAATGCTTCTATCTCTGGGGCTGTGTACCGGTCATAGTCGTATACGACCGCGGCGTTGATGGTATTCTTGCGTTCACCGACCCATACTTTATCGCTTTCAAAGCTGATGTGATAGGTGCCATCCGAAAGGGGGTCGCTCAGTAAAACGCCTTGCATGGGCTGTACTTCCGTTTTTTGCGCCTCCTGCGCCTCCGAAGAGGTCGTGCTTGGCGTGGAAGCCGCTGTGCTTCCCGCCGTGGAACTGGAGGCCCCACAGCCCGCCATGGTGATCCCAAGCGCCAAAAGCACCGTAAATGTTCCTATTTTATGGTTCCATCTCATACGAAAACCTTCTTTCTCTTGCTTGACGGAACGTTTCCGTTCCGCTACAATAAAAACGATTCAAAGACACATTCTATTTCAAGATAGAGAGGAAAATTTCCGTGAAAATCTTAAAAGTAAAATGTCTGGCCCCCACCCGGCTCGACAACTATCTGATGCAGCAGTTCCCGGCACTGAACCCGGGCCGCCTGAACAAGGCTCTGCGGGAGAACAAGATCAAGCTGAACGGCAAAAAGCAGCCCCTTTCCACCCGCGTAATGGCGGGCGACGAGATCAAGCTGTTCATCCTGGACGAGGTGCTGGATGCCGACAAGCGGGTAGAAGGCCCGGCGTGGAAGAACGCCCGCGGCCCGGCACAGGTCATCTACGACTGCCCGCAGATCCTTGTGGTGAACAAGCCTGCAGGCCTTGCCGTGGATGGCCCCGAGGACGACACCCTGCTCAACCGTGCTCTGCTCTACCTCAACCAGCAGGGCGAGTACAAGGAGAACGATCTGTACACTCCGGCCCTCTGCCACCGGCTGGACACCGGCACCAGCGGTCTGGTCATCATCGCCAAGACCCCCGAGGCCGAGCAGTTGTTCCTTGAGGTCATCAAGAACCGCGAGGTCAAAAAGACCTACCTCTGCGTCACCTTTGGCCGCCCCACCCCGCCGGACGGCACCCTGGGCGGCTACCTGCTCAAGGATGCAGACCGGGGCATCGTGAAGATCGTGCCCGACAAGCAGCCCGGTGCCAAGGACGTGGAAACCCAGTATGAGACCGTTGCCGTCTCCGGCCGTCTGGCCCTGCTCAAGGTCCGGCTCATCACCGGCCGCACCCACCAGATCCGTGCCCACATGGCAAGCATCGGCTGCCCCATCCTGGGCGACAGCAAATACGGCAACAACACCGCCAACCGGGAGCTTAAGCTCAAGTATCAGGCCCTCTGCGCCTGGGAGCTGGTCCTCCCCCGCTTCACCTCCCCCGACTTCGCCGACCTCTCCGGCAAGACCTTCCGCGCACCGAAGCCCTGGTATTACCAGCAGGTGCTGGATGGAACGTTGAAGTAATTTTTTGATATGCAGCAAAAAGCGGCACCTCTCCGTGCAAACGGAAAGATGCCGCTTTTTCAGTTATATTTTATACTTTTCTTGGATATTTCGATTGTGCGCTTCCTTTTCTTCCGGAGAAACCTCAGTATATGGCAACAATATCCTGTAAAGATTGTCAATATCTTCATTTGACAGCACTCTGCCGTAATACATTGCATTTTCTAAAACACTTTTTAAAAGTTCTCGACGCTGAATCACATAATAATTTGATTGACTCAATCGAACATCCTTCAACGTGCAATCATTTCCAAAAACAATGTAAGAATAAATATTTACATCCTCATTCTGTATAATTTTCTGAAGTGCACGTATATGTGTATCATTTTGCCATAGAGGATTGTAGAACTTATATTTTTTTGTTCCACCCCTTCGATCAGAAAAACTTTGCGTCCAGTACTTCTGATTTTCACTGCCAAATATCCAGCCACTGTAATTTTTAGATTCAAAAACATAAATACCGGATTCGTGCAGAAAAATCAAATCAACTTCCGCCGTTTCTCCATTGCCTTTCGGAAGATAACAGTTCGGCAGGGTAGCTTTATATCCGTCCACTTTTTGAAGGATATCATAAATTCTATCTTCGCCGTACTCACCTTTTCCTTTTACACTAAATCGTGCTATCAGAAAAAGTATCAGGCCAACTATCAAACACCCCCAGACCATAATCTTTAAACTCTCACCATGTCCTGGGTGATCTCGGCCAGGGAGTGCGCGCCGCACATCTGCATGGTATCGGCCAACTCGGCGGCGATCTTGTCGATGTAGCACTTCACGCCTTCCTCGCCGCCGCCGTAGACTGCGGTGACAAAGGGACGGCAGATGAGCACAGCGTCAGCACCCAGAGCCAACGCCTTGAACACATCCACGCCGGAGCGGATGCCGCCGTCCACCAGAATCTTCACACCGCTGCCCTTGAGGGCCTCTGCGATCTCCGGCAGGACCTCGGCGGTGGCGGGGCACTGATCCAGCACACGGCCGCCGTGGTTGGAGACCACGATGGCAGCAGCACCGGCCTCCTTGGCCTTGAGGGCCCCCTTGACGGTCATCACGCCCTTGACGATGAAGGGGCGCTCGGCCAGCTTGACGATCTCGGCCAGCTCGGCAACGCTCTTGCTGCCGGCGGGCGGGGTCATATTCTTCAGGAAGGGCAGACCAGCGGCATCCACGTCCATGGCAACGGCAAAGCAACCGCTGGCCTTGGCCTGCTCCATCTTGGCCTTGACAGTGTCAATGTTCCAGGGCTTGATGGTGGGCACGCCGCAGCCGCCTGCAGCGCCAATGGCCTTGGTGGCCATAGTCATCACGTCGGGGTTGGTGCCGTCACCTGTAAAGGCGGCAATGCCGTTTTCGGCACAGGTGCGCACCAGCACGTCATTGTAGGTCATATCGGTGTAGGTGTCGGAATAGTGGAGGTTCACCGCACCCACAGGGCCTGCAAAGAAGGGATACTTGAAGGTTTTGCCAAACAGCTCCACACCGGTGTCGGGGGTGCCGTTCTCGCACAGGGTGTCCATGTTCACCCGGATCTCCGCCCACTTATTATAATTGCGGATGGCCGTATCGCCCACGCCCTTGGCACCGGGGCCGGGGATCTGGTTTTTGCAGGCCACGCCGTTGCACACGGGGCAGGCCTTGCAGTACTGCCCGATGCACTGGCGGGCATTGTTCAAAACATCAGCGTAATTCATATCGCATCCTCCTATTCAGGCTCTCTTTTTCGAGCGGAACCTGCAAATTCCAACCGTTCTCTGCCCACATCATAGTCCGTTTTTATGGGTTCGTCAAGGGGATCAGCGGGTCCCGCTTTTTCTAACGAAAAAATGTATGGCGCAGAAACGTTGATTTTTAGATTTTTCAAATTTTTTCAAAAAAATCCTTGACAAAAGTCATCCTTTCAGGTATTATAGTGGAGCGCTGAGGGCCACGGCCCGAAACGCTGAAAACTGAAGATGTGGAAAGATGGCTGAGTTGGTCTAAGGCGCACGACTGGAAATCGTGTAACGTGTCAAAAGCGTTCTGGGGTTCGAATCCCCATCTTTCCGCCAGAAACCCCGGAACGAATGTTCCGGGGTTTTTCTGTTGACGTAAAAAGGAGTTTCTACAATGTCTGCTGCTATTACGATTGCAATGCCGCGCATGGTGCCGAACCAGCTGCTGACAGAGGCCCACGCAAAATATCCCGAAAGCCTTGCCCGGGCCGGGGCAGAGATGCGCTGGATCGAGCTGGACGACCCCGAAAAGGCCGTGCAGGATGCGCTGGCCTGTGACGGCCTGCTGCTGCCGGGCGGCGGCGACATCGACCCGAAATTCTACGGGCAGGAGCGCATCCCTGCCTGCGGTGAGCCCAACGTTCTGCGGGATACCGCCGAGCCGCTGCTGCTGCGCGCCTTCCTTGCCGCCGACAAGCCGGTGCTGGCCATCTGCCGGGGCATCCAGCTGATGAATGTTGCGCTGGGCGGCGATCTGTATCAGGACATCAAACCCTTTGAGCACGTCCCCCACAACGACCATTGGGGCAAGATCCACACCGTCACCGTGCGGCGGGATACCCTGCTCTCCCGCATTCTGGGGCAGGATACCGTACTGGTCAACAGCCAGCACCATCAGGCGGTGGACAAGGTCGCCCCCGGCCTTGTGCTGTCGGCCCTGAGCGAGGACGGCATCGTGGAGGGCATTGAGAAGCCGGACGCGAAGTTCTGCCTGGGCGTACAGTGGCACCCTGAATGGCTCAGCGCTGCCGACCCCGCCATGCAGGGAATCTTTGATGCCTTTGTGGCAGCCTGCAAATAAATTATGAAAAAAAAAAATCAGAGCCAACTTGAACGATTTTTAAGCTCTGGATCGTATTCCTTATAAAGAGAACAGGAGGTTCTGCCATGAAATCTTCCAAAAAGCGTTCCCGCGCCGTGGTCACGGTGGTGGCCTGCATTCTGGCGGTGTGTCTGGTGGCTGCGCTGGTCCTTTTCAGTCTGGTCAACAGCAAAGTCCGTGCCTTACAAAAGGGTGCGACCTTTGAGCTCAGCTATAACATCACCGCACAGGACAGTGCCAGTACCCCAGCCCTGTACAATATTCTGAAACAGGTGGGTGCAACCTCCGGCGATGTGGCCGGGCTGTATTCGCCGGGGCAGCTGCAATTGTACCTGTACCCCTCCGGCGGGCTTACCCGCGCCGAGACCGGCGGCACCGATTTTTTCACTGACCTCTATATTGATGCCAACGACACCTACTTCGATGCCGGGCGGCTCTACCGCACCCTGCGGGATTCCATCGCGGACAGCGCGCCGCTGGTGGGTGCGTTCCTGCCGGAGTGGTCTCTGCCCAACTACATCACGCAGGCCCAGCTGGCAAAGATCCTCGGCGTGCCCAACACGCAGGTGGCCATGCAGGAGATGTCCGGCTATACCATGACCCTCAGCCGCCAGTGCATCGTCCACCCCGATTATGCCAAGAAGGACTACACCTACTATCAGTTCCCGTCTGAGGGGGAGGACGCGGCTGTCCTTGTGGTGGGCCTGCCGCTGAAGTCCCTGCTCTTCGATGACACCATCCCCGTGGATGTGCATGTGGAGATCCCCGCCCACGGTGTCAACGCAGCCCTGAGCGGCACACTGGAAGCCGGTGTCAACAGCCTTTCGGCTCCCGTCAGTGTCATTTCGGACAGCGACATCGATTCCATTGTCCAGCTCCGGGAACGTCTGGAGCAGTTTGCCGATCTCATCAACACAGCATTGAAGCGTGTACAGTAACATAAAAAGCAGAGCCGTGCAGCGTTTGAACTGCACGGCTCTTATCTATTTCAGCGCTTATGCTCAATGTGTTCCTGGATCCATTTGCCGCCATCACCGCTGCCCACCGCACTGTTATAGACAATGCCGGTCAGCTCACTGGTCAGGTCGGACTTCATCTTTTTGTACTCCTGCTCTGCCTGATCCGCAACGCTCTGGTCACGGCCATTGTCCCGCAGGTACTGGCGCAGCTCTTTCAGGATGGCGTTGAACTCCTTGTCACACTCGCCCTGAACACTGGTCAGCTTGGCGGTCTTGGACACCACGATGGAGACCTTCATCCCCAGATTGCGCTCCTCCACCGGGTGGGAGATATACTCATTGTAGGCCTCGTAGATCACGCCGTAGAGCTTGGATTCCGTCTGCCTCTTCAGGTTCTGCAGCTGGCGGATGTAGCTGTCGATCTTGGCATCCACCTCATTCTCCGAAGCAGCGGAGCTGCTGGAGGCATGGCTGCTGCCGGGAGCCTGACTGCTGGCCGCATGGCTGCCGGAAGCCGCAGAGGACGCGGGCACCGAGTGTGCAGCGCTGGAACCGGACACTGCGGAGCTCACGCTGTCTGCCTTGCCTGCGCTGGCGGCAGAGGAGACCTCACTGGACGAAGCTGTCTCCGAAGAGGAAAGGCCAAGATCCTCTTCCAGCTGTTCCAAAAAGGACGAAACCGGGGATTCTTCCGTCACCTCACTGCTGACGGCGCTCTCGCTGGAGGCGGCAGCACTGGAGGGCCCCTCAGCTTCCCCGCCGGGCAGAGCGGAGGACGGCACAGAGCTGGCCTGCGCCTCGGACACAGGGGTGCTTTTCCGCATCCCTGTCAGGATCAAAGCAGCTGCCACGGCCACCACAAGAACGATGGCCGCAGCCAGCTGATAAAGCTTCTTTTTCTGCATCTGGTACAAAATTCTCCCACTTCAGATTTCGTTCCCGGCCTTTTGCCGCGCAGGAACAGGTCTATCATATCATCCCCGGGGGAGAATTTCAATGGATAATTCGTGAAAAATGTCGCCTAACTGCATTTTTATGACCGGATTTCGTTCCATTTCACAGCCTGTCGGAGACGCGGTCAGTCTTTTTTCACGGCCACAAGAACGCGGATCTTTCCGCCCGCCGCGCTGCCGTGGGCATCGTACCAGCCGATGAGGCTGTAATCCTCGGCGTTGATCTGGGAAAGGGTGGTGGCGTAATACTTGCCCTTGTACCACAGATATACCTGCATGTCATCGGCAGTCTCATAGCGGATGGAGCCGCTCCGCACCGAGGCCGCCCCCAGCTGATTCACCGTGACCGGGAGCAGCTGGGCCATGGTGCCCACACTGCCGGATGCAGTCTTGCGCACCGAGATGCCGCCCGCCAGCACGGGATACTTCACGCTGGTCTTATAGGTGGTCTGCTCACCGTTGACGTAGCAGACATAGTTCGCACCGCTGCTCAGGTAATCCAGCACCGAGCTGACCACGCCCGTGGTGCTGTTGGCACTGATCTTGAGCAGATAGCTTGCCAGACTGGCGGTGCTGCTGGTCACGCTCTCCCACAGGGTGCTGCCGATGCTGCCATCGACCAGGCCATACAGCAGGGTGCCGGTGGAGGGCATCACGCTTTCCACCGCACCGGCCACAAGGTCAGAGGCGCTGGAACCGGTGGTGTTGGAGGTGGACGAGCCGGAGCCGGTGTTCGTGGTGGAGCTGGCTGCGGTGCTGATGAGGTTGGTCACATCATCCAGCACACCGTAGGTCCACAGGTCGCCGGTGGCATCGTTCAGGATGAGCCGGTCAATGGCACCGTTCTCATCCACGGTGTAGTAACGGACATCCGAGGCAGAAAGTGTCACCCCAGATAGGCGGCTGGGACTTACTGTCCCAGCCAACCCCTCCGCTGTCGTATCCAGGATCTCCACATCCGAAGCAAGGGCCGCATCGCCCAGCGCGGTGCCGTCCGCGCTGATGGTGCCGCTGACCGATTGGCCGCTCAGGGTCTCCACGTTCTCCCCGTCGGCGTTGACGGTGATCTTCACCAGCCAGCCGGTGGGAAAGTTCAGGCTCTTGTCCACATTCACGGTGCGGGTCACGCCATCGGTACAGGCCACCTGTACGCTTTGGAGCACATCCGCGCCATTTTCCTCGGTCAGGCTGCGGGAAGAAGTCTGCACCACGCCATAGAACACGCTGTCGGCTTCCTCGCCGGTCAGAACGGCCACCGCCTCGTTGTTCATGCCCAACAGCAGGGTGACCACCTGCCCCACTCCGCCGCCGTTGATGGACGAGAGGACCGATGCCGCTGCCGAGGAAGCCAGTGTATAGCTGGTGCCTGCCACTGTCACACTGGTGGGGGCGCTGGCGCTGGGCGAGACCGCCGTGATGCGGCCCGCCGCCTTGCGGGAGTAGATCCAGACCGTTCTGGCGCTGGCGCTGTAATAGTAGACATCGTAGGCGTTCAGAGCGGCATCTGTGGCCACGGTATCATTGCGGTAGACCGCCGCCGGGGCAAAGGGTAGCTGGGTGGTGCCATCGGCCACAAAGGGGCCCTCCACACTGCTGAGCAGCACCGAGGACAGGTCGATCCGGCCATCCGTCACAGTAAAGCCCAGCGTGGCGGCATAGGTCTGGTTTTCAGCGGTGCTGGCCGTCAGGGCATTATAAAAGAGCACAGCGGCATCTTCCAGGGTCAGGCCCTGCCCCTGCACGGCGCTCAGACCGGCCCGCAGGCCCAGGCTGCCGGCCTTGTTGAGCTGTGCCGCCGGGAAGCTGCCGCTCAGGGTGGTAACATCATAGCCCAGCAGCTTGAGGGCGGCGGTGCAGGCCTCTTCCAGCGTCACACCGTTGTCGGGCCGGAAAGAGCCGTCGGTGTAGCCGCTGAGCCACCCCTGCTGGACGGCAATGCGGATATAGGGGGCATATTCGTTCCCGCTGTCCACATCGGTGAACAGGGTGCCGGTGTTCCCCTGCGTGGCGGCGCTCTCCCGGTAGGCCGAGAATGCCACCAGCAGCTTTGCCAGCTGGCCCCGGGTCAGGGCGGTGCTCAGGGCGGAGGCCTGTTCGCTGGTCAAGCCGCCCAGCGTCACGGCAGTCTGCACCGCCGCATTGCTGGCAGCGGCATTTGCCGGCACCACCAGCATCGAGCAGGCGATGCTCACCGCCAGCAAAAGGGAAAGGATTCTTTTTTTCATGGAAGATTCTCCTTAAGATCGTGTTTCCTCTATTCCAGGCTCCCCTGCCAGGGGAGCTCCGCAAGGCGCTGGCGAAGCCAGACCGAAGCGGTGAGAGGTTTAATCATATCTCAATGCTTCAATGGGGTTCAGCCTTGCGGCGCGCTTGGCAGGCAGGTAGCCGAACAGTACACCGATGCCCACCGAAATGCCAAAGGCCACCAGCACTGAGGTCATGGAGGGGGCCACCGTCAGTTCCATATCCGACACCAGCAGCGGGAGCACCCGGTTGGCCAGAGCGCTGAACAGATAGCCCAGTGCAATGCCAAGCAGCCCGCCCAGTGCGGAGGTGGTGGCCGCCTCAGTGACAAACAGGCCCAGAATGCTGCGTTCCTTGGCACCCAGCGCCTTGCGGATGCCGATCTCCCGGGTGCGCTCGGTGACGGACACCATCATAATGTTCATAATGCCGATGCCGCCCACCAGCAGGGAGATGGCTGCAATGGCGGTCAGGATCGCCACCACCATGTTGATCATGCTGGTCATGGTCTCCAGCATCTCGCTCAGGCTGGTGATGAAATAGCCGTCCTCCGCGTGGAGGATGGATTCGATCCCTACTACCAGAAGATTCTTGCCCTCATCGGCAAGTTCATCGCTCACCAGAACCACGCCGTAGGAGCTGGCGCTGGTCTTGCTGATGCGCTGGGCGGTGGTATAGGGCACAAAGATCATGTCATCGTCAGTGCCCTCCTGATCGGTCGTACTGCTGACATTGGCTTTCAGCACGCCCACGATGGTAAATCTCTCACTGCCGATCTTGATGGTCTGGCCGATGGCGTTGCCGCCGTAGGCCGCACGGGCAATGTAATCGCCCACCACGCAGACTTTTTTATTGTCCGTGATGTCCACATAGGTCAGGCCCCTGCCCTGGGCCAGCGTGCGCCCCATCATATCCAGGTAAGTCTCACTCACGCCTTTGACGCTCGTATAGCCATAGGTGGTGGTATCCACCTTCACGGTGCTGTCCAGCGTGGTGGTGGGTGACATGCCTGTGAACACCTCCGGGTGGCTGTCCACGATGTCGTACATCTGCTGCACGGTCACGGTGCGGGAGCCGCGGCCCGTGATCTGGACGCTGAGGATATTGGTCCCCATCTCAGAAAAGCTGTCCTTGATGCTCTGGGTCATGCCATTGCCCAAGCCCACGATGACGATGACCGCCGTGACACCGATGATGATGCCCAGCATGGTCAGAACCGTGCGGAACTTGTTGCTCCAGATATTCTTGACTGCTTCGCGGAAGGTCTCGTAGATCATGCGTCCCCCTCCTGTTCTGCCGGTTCAAAGTTCAGTGTCGGCTGAACGATGGCCTCTGGTGCCCGGGCATCGCCGTCGTAGACCACGCGGCCATCCTCCAGCCGGATGATGCGCTGGGCCTGCACGGCAATGGAGTTGTCGTGGGTGATGAGCACCACGGTGTTGCCCTGCCGGTGGAGCTCCTGCAGCATTCCCAGCACCTCGCGGCCGGTGTGGCTGTCCAGCGCGCCGGTGGGCTCATCAGCCAGAATGATCGCCGGGTTGCGCACCAGCGCCCGCGCGATGGATACGCGCTGCTGCTGGCCGCCCGAAAGCTGGTTGGGCTTGTTTTTCAGCTTATCGCCCAGCCCCACCTGCTCCAGCACCTCGCGGGCCCGGCGGTGGCGCTCAGCGCGGGGGATGCCTGCATAGACCAGCGGCACCTCCACGTTTTCCAGTAAGTTTAATTTGGGCAGAAGATTATACTGCTGGAAGATGAACCCCAGCATCTCGTTGCGGATGGAGGCCAATTCATTCCGGCTCATCTTGCCCACATCCCGGCCGTTCAGCCGGTAGGTGCCCGCCGTGGGCACATCCAGGCAGCCGATGATGTTCATGCAGGTGGATTTACCGGAGCCGGACTGGCCCACGATGGCCACGAACTCGCCCTTTTCAATTTTCATGCTGATGTGGTCGGCGGCTTTTACCGTGGTGTCACCCATCCGGTAATATTTGCACACATCCTCAAATTCGATCAGAGCGCTCATTGCGGGCCACCTCCCGGTGCACCGCCGCCCTGACCGGGCCCGCCGACCACCATCATCTCCTCCATCTGTCCGTCAGCGCTGACAGAGGCAGTGCTGCTGGCGGTGTAGGCTACGGTGTCGCCTTCCTGCAGGCCGCTTGTTACGGCGATGTAATCATCATCGCTGGTGCCGGTGGTCACCTTGACATAGACATAGCCCTCCGGGGCGGTCATGCTGGGGTCGGCGTTGGCAGCACTGGGAGAATCCTTGGTCACCAGCACATAATTGCCCCGCACCACAGCGGCATTGGGAATGGAAAGCGCGTTCTCGGTGCTGGCCGTCGTGATCTCGGCGGTGGCGTTCATGCCGGGCAGCAGGTCGCCGGTATCGTCGATGCGGATGGTGACGGGATAGGTGGTGGTACCGCCTGCCGTGGTGCCCGCCTTGGATACGCTGGTGACCACGCCGGTAAAGGTGCGGTCAGAGATGGCATCCGCGGTGATGGTCACACTCTGCCCCTCCTTGATGGAGAGGATCTCCAGTTCATCTACATTCACCGTCATCTGCAGATAGCTCAGGTCGTAGATGGTGCACAGGCTGGTGCTGCCTGCGGTATTGCTCACGGTGTCGCCCGCCTTGACCTCCTTGGAGATGACCGTGCCGCTGATGGGTGAGGTGATGGTATAGTTGTTCAGCTGATCCTCGGTGTCCTCCATGGACATCTGGGCACTGCGCAGGTTATCGGAGGCGTTCTGCACCTGCTTGGTCAGCTCCTTGCCGGAGATCCTGACCAGCGCGGTATCGGCGCTGACAGAGGAGCCCTCTTTCACGCAGAGGGCGGTCACGGTACCGCCGGTGGAGGCGGTGATGCTCTGCTCGTTCTGGTAGCTGAATTTTGCCGATGCCAGTGCGCTGACCCCGTTAATGCTGGCCGTTGCGGCCTGCGCGGTGGTCAGGCTGCCGGTGTTGTTCACCGCAATGGTCACGGTGCGCACCAGCAGGTTCCCGCTGCTCAGGGCATCCGCACCGGAGACAGAGCGCACGGTGCCGGAGACTGCCTCAAAGGTGCCGTCCAGCGTGACCTGTGCGGCCTGCCCCACGGTAAAGTTCGCCGCATCTGCTGCCGGGAATTCCAGCGTCAGCAGCAGGGTGGAGGCATCCCGCACGGTGGCCACCTCCTGCCCGGCGGTGACCACATCGCCCACCGCCACTTTGTAGGAAGCCAGCGTGCCGCCGATGGTGCTGCGGACGTATTGGGCATCCACGGCATCCTCGTAATTGCGCTGGGCCTGATCCAGCGAGAGCTGGGCTTTTTCCACACTGTTGGCGGCGTTGGAGCTGTCGATGGTGTAGAGCACCGTTCCCTCTTCAATGGTGTCCCCCACCGCAAAATCGGCGGTGAGCACGGTGCCGGACACCAGCGCATTGACGGTGTAGGTGTTGGCGGCGGCAATGGTGCCGGAGCCGCTGAACACATTGGTAATATTCCGGCGCTCCACCGCGCTTTCCAGATAGGCGGTATCTACGCCTGCCGGTTTTGCGCCCTTCCCGGGCAGCAGGAACGCACCGGCCACTGCGGCTGCGCAGACGGCAGCGGCAATGCGCTTCCAGTTGCGTCTTACAAAAGGTCTCCAGCCCTTCGGTCTTTGTTCTGCAGGCACTTCCAGCGCCAGATTGAATTCCTGGTCGCTCTGTTCCTGCGGCGTTTGTTTCTTTTTTCGCAGCATTGGTTGCCCCTCCCTGATGTTATGGCAGGGTGCAAAGCCGCACCCGCCCTTCTTCCAACAGTATAGCGGGCCTTTCTTAACATTCGCCGGAGATATTTCTTAAGACTTGCTTAAGTTCGGTGGAAAAAGTGTAAAAAGAGACCCTCCCCGTCATCGCTTCACAGTTCCGCTTTTCCCGAGGGGGAGCGGCGCGCGTCAGCGTGACGGAGAGGGTCGTTTTTATTGGCTGATGGGGAACAGCAGCGTCATGGTGAACTGCTCGTTCTCCTGCTCAATCTTGCAGTCTGCGTGCATCTTATCCATCATGGTCTCGATGCTGGTCAGGCCCACCTTGGTGCTTTCCACTGCCGGGGGCGCGGGCAGGACATGGTTGCGGAACACAAGGCCCGCCCTTCCCTCCTGCCGCAGGAACCGCACCTCGATGGGTCGGGCCGGGTCGGCGTACTTGATCAGGTTGGAGCCGATGTTATCCAGAATGCGGCGGATGTACTGCGCCCGCACGGTCAGGAGCACATCCTCGCTGCCCAGCTCCAGCGCACAGGCAAAGCCGCGCTGCTGCAGCATCTCCACCATCTCGGCCAGCGGTTCTTCAAAGATCTGGGAGAAGCGGGCCGGGGCATCCAGCTGCACCACGGTGTCCCGGGTGACCAGCGCGTACTCGAACAGATTGTCGGACAGCTGCTTGATCTGCCGGGCCTTGCCGTCGATCTTTGCCAGATATTCGCCCTCCTGGGCCTCGGTCTCGTATTTGTGGTGGCGCAGGATCTCGGTATAGAGCAGCAGGGTGGTCAGCGGGGTGCGCAGGTCGTGGGACATCTCAGTGATCAGGCTCTTGACCTTGGCGGCAGCCTGAGCCTCCTCGGCCTGCTGCTGGCGCAGGGTCAGACGCAGGCCATCCAGACTGGTGGCCAGCAGGGCCAGCTCATCGTCTCCCTGGATCGTGATGGAGTGGTCAAGGTCGCCGCCCTCCATGGCCTGGATCTCCCCGCTGAGCAGGAGGATATAGTGGATGATCTTCCGGCTGCTCAGGAAGAAAAACAGCGGGAAAAGGGCAAAGCTGACAAGCAGCAGAATCTCGCACCCCTTGCCGTAATAGGCATCCACGCCGTTGTAATAGAACATGGCGGTGGTCTCTTTGTCCGAAAAGGTGAGCGAGTACATCGGGAGCCAGTGCTCGGTCGGAACCGCTTCCGTCACGTTTATCCACCCCTCGTAGACCGGAGTGACCAGCGGATAGGAGGAATAGAGCATCCGGGAGCGGTCGTAGATGATGAACATCGTGCTGCCGTTCCGCACAGACCAGTCGTCCAGCTTGTCGATATCCCGGCTGGAAAGACCGCGCCGGTCGATATAGCTCTGCAGCTCCTGCACCTGCTTTTCCACAGCCCTCTGCTGGGTTTCCGGCTGGTCAAAATAAAGCCACAGGGCTTTATTCAGCACGACCTGCATTCCCACCAGAAACACAGCACTTGCCAGTGCTGAGAACAGGATCATCAACACCAGCTTGCCGGAAAGCCCCAGCTTTTTACGCATGATCCTTCTCCTCCCCGGCCACAAAGCGGTACCCTTTCCCCCACATGGTCTGCAGACGGGCGGGGTTCTGCGGGTCTTTTTCAATCTTCATCCGCAGATTGCGGATATGTACCATCACGGTGCCGTTGGAGGTGTAGAAATAAGGTTCCTGCCACACATCCTCGTAGATCACCTGCACCGGGAAGATGCGCTGGGGGCTCTGCATGAGCAGCCGCAGGATCTTGTACTCCGTCTCGGTCAGGTCGATCTCCTCCCCGTCCACCCAGACGCGGTTGCAGTCCAGCGCCAGCTTCACACCATGGCTGCACAGGGTCAGGTTTTTGGCCCGGGCCGGGGCCTGCCCCTTGCCCTGATAGACGCAGTACCGCCGCAGCAATGCCTTGACCCGGGCGCTGAGCTCCGCAAAGGAAAAGGGCTTGGGCAGATAATCGTCCCCGCCCGCGGTCAGGCCCAGCAGCTTATCGGACTCCTGTGATTTTGCCGTGAGGAACAGGATCGGCACTGTGGAGAGCTTGCGCAGCTCCTCGCAGACGCGCAGGCCGCTCATGCCCGGCATCATAATATCCAGGATCACCAGATCGACCTCCGGGCGGAACACCTCCAGTGCCCGGGTGCCGTTTTCGGCTTCGATGATATGGTATCCCTCGCCGGAAAGCAAGATGCGCACGCCGTCCCGAATATCCGGATCGTCCTCCGCGATCAGAATGGTCTGCTCTGCCATGGTCTTCTCCCCTTTTTGTCATTCTCGGTTCTAGTATAACAGCAGTTTCCTGCATTTTCCATGAAATTTTTCTAAGGATTTCTTAAGAAAACGCCGCTTCCGGTCAGCCCCTGCTGCAGGGACAGAAAAAAGGCATCCCCGCACTTCACAGACGAGGATGCCTTTCTCAAAACGGTTTTCTGCCCCAAAGCGTCCGCTCCGGCGCAGAGGCTTACATTGCAAACTGGACGGCGCAGAAGGCTGCATAGATGCAGAGCAACAGCACGCCCTGCCAGCGGGAGAGCCTGCCCTTGAGCAGAGCGGGCACAGTCAGGAGGAGCATGACCACGAACATCACGGGCAGATCCATGACCAGAGAGGAATTGATGCCCATGATGGTGGAGTTCTGCGGGATGCTGAAGGGCGACACCGTGATGGACATGCCGCTGACCAGCACCAGATTGAACACGTTGGCACCAATGACATTGCCCAGCGAGAGGGAGCCGTGGCCCTTTGCCAGCGAGGTGATCGCCGTGACCAGCTCAGGCAGAGAGGTGCCCAGCGCCACAAAGGTCAGGGCGATGACGGATTCCGGCACGCCCAGCGCCTGCGCGATCAGGGTGCCGTTGTCCACCAGCAGGTTTGCGCCCACAGCGATCAGGGCTGCGCCGAGGATGAGCAGGCCGATCTCCTTGGCAAAGGACATTTCCTTTTCCGGCTCGTCCTCATCGTCTTCCGGGGCGGGGGCGTTTTTCATAGCCAGCACATTGCAGACCATGTAGGCCACGAACATTGCCAGCAGCACAATGCCGATGGGGCGGCTGAAGTAGCCGGTGGTGTAGGCCACGCCCGCATACAGGGCCGCTGCCACAAAGAAGAACAGCACCGGCACCCGCAGGCTCTTGGGGTCCACCTTGCCCGGGCGGACCGCAATGGTGATGGCCGCGATCAGGGCCGCGTTGCAGATGACCGAGCCAATGGCGTTGCCATAGGCGATCTCGCCGTGGCCGGTCATGGCCGAGGTGGTGGAGACCATGACCTCAGGCAGGGTGGTGCCGATGGACACCACCGTGGCACCGATGAGCAGCTCCGGCACCTTGAAGCGGCGGGCGATGCCGGTTGCACCGTCCACGAACCAGTCGCCGCCCTTGATGAGGCAGAGCAGGCCCACGATAAACAATAATACAGGGATCAGCATATAAAATCTCTCCTTTTTAATCCAAAAAGTATTATACCTGTTTCCCCTGCAAAACGCAAGCAAAATCGTGCATTTTTATCCAGCCTTCTCCACCTTTTTGGCGTTGGGGTAGATGCGCTCCATCCGGGCATTGTCAAAATGCTCATCCAGCAGCACATCCACCGCATTGGCCGGAGCCGCGCCGCTGGTGCGGGCATCGTAGCGGGCCAGCGCCAACGCACTGGTCACAAGGTTCACGGCCATGAATACAGCCAGCAGAGCGGTCATCCAGGGGCGGATCCTGCGCTTGACTGCCTTCATCCCCTTTGCCA
>OLCD01000086.1_pt1 | contig 41938 bp, 30 predicted proteins | sample 1607541 | NCBI WGS metagenome assembly OLCD01 (sample SAMN02674605, study PRJEB24791) | human gut metagenome, SKBSTL067 | isolation source: stool | host: Homo sapiens | place: USA | reverse complement strand
GTAGTGCTTCCGGTTTTCTGCTGCAAACCATTGAGAAAATTGTATCACATCGTAATTTTTTTTTTTTAGGAACTAGTAGTTCCGGTTTTTAAGGGTTTTGAAGTGAATTCAAAAGTGAAATCGGAACTACTGGTTCCAGTTTTTCGTATCATCGTAATTTCAAATTTGGAGTGCCGCGCTCTCTGCATGGCTTTCCTGCCCCCTTCCAGCGGCGTTTTCCGGCTCGTCCTCATAGGGTCCTTCGCTGGGTATCCCATGCAGACAGTCATGCGGTTTTCAAGGTTCAATTAATGTCTTGCTGGTAGCTTATCACACTTTCAAAAGAATTTTTAGGACATGACAGGTCCGGTTTTGCGTGGATTTTATCCTGAATTTTCTTGAAAATCGGACATCGTGCCTGGTGCGTTAGATAAGTATATCGTATCCTTTTGCTGCTGAACAGGAAGTATTCGTTCCGGTTTTGAGGTCTTTTTTCGGCTTTTATGGGCAAAACCGGAAGCTTTAGTTCCGGCTAACCACTAGATTGCTTTTATCATAGCAGAAATCTCGTTGATTTTTTAGGAGGTCGCACCTCCGGGTTAGACACGAGAAGCCGAAAGTATGACCTCCACTTTTTCATACAACTTACTTTAGCTGCGTGCATTTCGTTTTGCACAAAAATAACCGCCAGTTTCAAAGATTTCTTTGAAACGAACGGCTTGATAATGAAAGTTCTTTTGATTTTTACTTGGCATGAGCGAAGCTTGCCTAACGAGTTTTTTTGATGACTGAAAGCTGTCATAGAGTACGCAAGCAGTGCAGACGTATATACATCTGCGAACTTGTCGGGGCGAAGCCCCTCCATCTGCTGTCGTAGACCGTTCTGTCGCTTAAAAGCCCCACTGGGGCTTTCATTGCTCCGCTCCGCTGCGCAAACGCGAACTTTGCTCTGCAAAATGCTTGTTGAGAAATCCCAAACCCTTGAACTGCATCGTGCCGATGCAGGCTGCGCAATTTCATTGCTATTGCTGTACCGTTATGGCTTTACCGATGGCGAAGAGTATCTGCTGATCGGTACGGCAATATACTTTCACCTGACAAAACGCCGCGCCAAAAAGACGGAGGAACAGGCCATGGATAACCTGTGGCTGGAACTGCCGTGGTGGTTTGTCTGAAGAGGCAGAATGGAATGTGAACGGAAAATGTATGTGTTGCTCTATAGATTTATGGTACATTATGAGAACGTCGCTAATTTTGAAATTCCATTTTTCTTGTGGAATCTTGTGACTATCTCATAGTTCCGCAAAAGCACCGTCGTGTACTTTGACGTAGCTTTTGGTATCTTTTAGTGTCTAAAATGGCTCTTTGTACCCAGAACCGTACCCGAGAATTTTGGGGTATGAAACTCGACACTTACGGTTACCATTTTACCATGCCCATATTAAAACCCTAACAACCCGTGTAGTGTTTGTCTGCGGGAAGTGCAGGCCACCGGCCAGAGCGAGATGATCTGAAGTTGGAGCAGGAGAAAAATATTTCAAAAGAATGCAGTGTCCGTTGAAGAATTTTGCCACAATATGCTATAATGACTACTATAGGCAGATCGTATTGTGTCGTGCGAATGGACAAAAACGGATACGGAGGAGATCCTTATGACGATTTTGATCGTAGATGATGAGTTCCGGATTGGGCAACTGATTCGGAGACTGATCCACTTTGAAGAGCTGGGTCTGGAGCTGATCGATGTATTCGACGATAGCGAAAAGGCCTTGGGGGCGATTTTGCTTCACCATCCGGACGTTGTGATCTCCGATATAAAGATGCCGGGCATGGATGGTCTGGAACTGGTGCGGCGGACACAGGAGGCAGGGATTGCATCGCGCTTTGTCTTTGTAAGCGGCTTCCGGGAGTTTGAGTATGCCCACAAGGCCTTGCAATATGGCGTGGAAGACTATCTTCTGAAGCCCGTGAAGGAAGAAGATCTGAACAATATTCTTCAGAAACTGAGCGATGGTCACGAGCAGGTGCTGCAGCATCGGCGGGAAGAAAAACAGTTGCAAGAAGAAGCGCGCCGGGGCCGTTATATCCGGGGATTTGACCTGATTCAGGCCATCGAAAGTGCTGGAGAGTGGGTCGATTGGCAGGAACTGAACCGGATGATGCAGAGTAATGTACAGAATGGGAAGATGCTGGCTTTTCTGTTGCAGTTGGATTATTACGATGCTTCCCAGCAGGATGACATCCAAGACCGCATGGTTATCAACAATCTAATTACCATGACGGAGGATCGACTGCGGCCACATTTGTATGAGCAACTGTACGCCGTGCAGGATAAGACCCTAATGATCGGTCTGTTGAACTACGCCCCCGCCGCAAGCACGATGGTGCGGCAGGAATTGTACACCGTGTATGCCGATGTGCGGCGGTATCTGTCGGGATTCCCGGAGTATGTCGCTACGCTGGCGTTCGGTGAAGAGATCACACCGCAGCAGGGAAAGTTGTCACTTCAAACGGCCCGCCAGCGGATGAATTGGCGGATCGCGCTGGGGGCAAACCGGATCATCGGGCCGGAACACTTTGTTACTAATCCAAAACTCGGAGAGCTGGATACCATTGCCCGCGCCCAGCTGCAGAATGCGGTAGAAGCTTTGAACGCTGCGGCGGCAAGCCGCGTGTGGCAGGATCTGGTGCGTCAGATTCAAAGCAATCCCCAGAATGACCCGGCCTTGTACTATACGCTGGCTCGGTGTTTCCTGAATACCTTCTACGGCGACCTGACTTGGGATGAGCGCCGTACCCGGCAGTGTCGAAATTGGCTGGAACAGGTGCGGCATTGCTGGCAGCTTCCGCAGCTGAACGAACTGGTGGAACAGGCTATCGCGGAAGAATTGCAGACCCAGCAAAAGGAATTGGACAACCAAACGGCTCGTCCGGGGCGGATGGCCTTGGATTACATTGCCGAGAATTATGCACAGAAGATCGGGCTGGATGAAATCGCCGAAATGCTGCAGATGAACAGCTCCTACTTTTCCACGCTGTTCAAAAAGGAAACCGGAAGGAACTTCCAGAATTATCTGACGGAATATCGCATTGAAAAAGCCAAAGAGCTGCTGCGCACCACAAATGAGACCATGATGAGCGTTGCCGAGCAGGTGGGGTATCAGGACACGCGGTATTTCAGTCAGTGCTTTGTCAAAGTGGTGGGAGTAAAGCCTTCGCTGTACCGAAAAATGTATTCCTGAGAGGTGAATGCAATGAAGTGGATGGATCGGGTGTGGGCACTGCTGGTGCTGGCTGCCGCCGCAGTACTGGGGGCACTGTTATGCGGACATATCATCGGTGCAAAGCAGGCACAGACAGCGCTGCTCTTGGTGGCAACAACGGCGCTGCTGGTGCTGGCCGGGACGCTGGTATGGATCGGAAAACAGCTGCAGGATATTCTTCGGCGGCTGAAGGAGCAGGAGTATACTAGCTTGCTGCCCGACGAAGAAAAAAATAAGGCGCTGCCGTTTTATCCGCAGCTGTGGGATGCGGTGATGAACCAAGTAGATATGGCCAAAGAGAGTGACGCTGCAGAAGAATACGAGCGACAGGCAACGTTGCAAGCCTTGCAGAGCCAGATCAACCCGCATTTCCTTTACAATACGTTGGAGTGTATCCGGGGTCAAGCACTGATGGATGGCAATACCAGTGTGGCCGATATGCTGGAGGCGCTGGGAAATTTCTTCCGTTATAGCATCAGCCGCCGGGAAAACGTGGTAACACTGGCGGATGAGATTAACAACATCCGCAGCTATATGCTGATCCAGAATTACCGCTTTTTGAATCGGTATCAGTTTGAGCTGGAATTTCTGGAGGACGAAGAGCCGCTTCTGGGCTGCTATGTACCCAAACTGACCCTTCAGCCTATTGTGGAAAATGCACTGATCCACGGGTTTCAAAATCAGAAGTCCGGCTGTGTGACTTTGACGGTGGATGCCTCGGATAGTATGTTGATGCTTACGATCTCAGACGATGGCGAAGGCATGGATGCCGCAGTTCTGGAAGAACTGAACCGGAAGATTCAGAGCCGCCAGACCCTTTTGCGGAAACCTGCTTCCCACGGGAACGGCATCGCGCTGCAGAATGTGAACCGCCGTATCATGATACTATATGGGCGGTCCTACGGCTTGCACGCTTATTCCACGCCGGGTCGCGGCACGGATGTGGAAATCATACTCCCGCGGATCACCAAGGCGGAGGTGACACCATGAACCCGGTCCTGATGCGAGCGAAGGCATTGGCCTTTGGAACAGAAGAGCATACAGAGGCCCGCGATCTTGATTTTGTGCTGCGCTGCGGGGAGCTGACCGCGCTAGTGGGAGAGCAGGACTCCGGGCGGCAGACACTGTTTGACGGCCTGAACGGAAACTGCGCTGTGCAGCGTGGCATGATCCTGACCCCGGAGGGGAAAATCTTTCCGCTGCAGAAAAAGGTATTCGCAGCGGGCAGTTTTTTCACTGAGGAAACCAGCAGCCGGGTGCAGGGGGTGGAATTGACAGAAATGTTGTTTCTGATGCAGCCGGGGGGCTGCAAGCGGCTGCATTGGAATACCGCCCGACGGCGGAAGTGGGCGCAGGAATTGCTGGATCAGGTGCAGCTGGAACGCGATGTCCGGGAGGACGTGAGCCGCCTGAGCCCCATGGAGTGCTTCCAGCTCAATCTGGCCGCAGCTTTGGATTCCGGCGCAAGCCTGATGACCATTCAGGAGGATTTCGAGGGCTTTTCGGTGGCGGACTTCGACCAGCTGGTGCCGATCCTGAAAAAGCTCCAGCAGACCACAGGATTGGCCATCTTGCTGAACACCAACAGCTTACGGGCGCTGGAAAAGCTGGCCGATGAGGTGTTCGTGTTCCGGAATGGCACCATTGCCAAAAAGCTGCGGGGGGAGAAGATCGCTCCCCGCACCATTCTGGATCATTTGGGTGGTGCGCAGGCCGCTTCAGAGGCACCCCGGCCACAGCGGGAAACATTGTTTGCCATACAGGGGCTCCGGGTGCGGGGATGCTCCTGCCCCATCGTGCTGCACCGGGGTGAGGTACTCCACGTGGTGGACTATGACGTGAGGGAAAAACAGGAGCTTTACCGCATCCTTTCAGGGCAGCAGCTGGCACCGGGGGTGTCCCTGCAATATGAGGGGCATCTGCTGCCGCAGAATTGGTCCTGCAATCCGGAACGCTACCCTATCACGGCGCTGGATCGGTTCGGGGCGCAGGGGCTGTTCCCCCAGATGTCGGTGGCGCAGAACCTGATCTTTCCGGCCTTGCGGCGGCTCTGCGGGCCGTTTGGACTGCTGGACAAAGGGCTGGAACGGGCGGCTTTGCAGGAGTGGGATGGGAAGGACCAGCTGAATGGAAAAAATATGGCACAGCTGACCCAAGCGCAGGCCATCGCCCTGCAGATGGAAAGCTGGACCCTTGCCCGCCGGAAGGTGCTGATCCTGCTGGAGCCCTTCCTGCACACGGACAACGCCAGCCGCTCGGTCTTGCAGCGGGCGTTTGCCCGGTTCCGGGAGCAGGGTGGAGCCATTCTGGTGATCTCTTCCAGCCGGACATCCTACCTTGGCATTTCGGAACAAGACGCCGCTGCAGAGCAGTGGGCACCATGGTACGACCGGATCTTGGATGTTCAGGAGGTGTGCCGCGATGAAACATAAAATTCCGCGTGTGGCAGCACGCTTTCCGGCTTTTTGGCTGATCCTGACGGTATATCTGCTGGAATTTGGCGTGCCGGGGCCGGGCCAGTGCCATCTGATCCTGCGGCAGTTGAGTATGTGGGTCCCGGCGGTGCTGGGCATGATGCTGATGCGGCTTTCGGGCAGCTACAACATGGCGGTGGGAGCCCAGATGACCTTTTCGGCGGCGTTGCTGGGGGTCCTGCTGCAACGGTTCTCCGTTCCAGTGTGGGCGGCCTGTGCTGTGGTGCTGGTTGTGGCCGTGGCGCTGGGGATCCTTTATACAGTGCTGTCCAGCCGGCTGCAGATCCCGCTGTTTTATCTGTCGCTCTGCGTTCACCTGCTGCTGGACGGCCTGAACGGCTTTTTCTACCGGATGACCAGACAGACCTCTAATTATGCTTATGCAGGCGCGGATCGCACCCGCTGGCTGGGGGTGCCGCTGTGGTGCTGGATCGCGCTGGCGGCGCTGGCGCTGGGGACTGCCTATCTAAACCGCACCACCTATGGCCGCTCCCTTTTTCTGCTGCCGTGGTATCACGATGTCCGTTGGCAGGAGATCGGTGAAAGCCGACGGATAAAAACCGGGACAAGGCTGAAGCTGGACCTCATCCTTGGGGCTGCAAATGTCCTGAGCTGCGTTCTGGTGGGGCTTTCTGGGATCCTATTGGCTGTGCGGGGTGGAACAACGGCTTTTTACTCCAGCATGAACTATACTTGCCGCATTCTGACGGCGGCTTCCATCGGCGGATGGATGAACGCCACCCGCTGCAGCCTTCCGGTGGGGGCGCTGCTGGGCAGTATGAGCCTTGTGCTGATCCTGATGCTGGAAGTCCATCTGCGGATCAGTAGTTCGTATGTGGAGTATTGCCTGAGTGCTGTGCTGATCCTGCTGAGCGCGGCGTGGGGCTCTGTCCAAAAGAAAAAAAGACTGCAACCCAAAAATCGTATCACTTAATCCAAAACTTGTCTCGTTGTAACAAAATCTTTTGTGTAATATAATGGCCTCAACAGAAGCGGAACGTCAGAAGTTCCGTATCACAGCAGAAAACCGAAACGTACCCGAACAAAAAAGAAGGAGATTTTGTTATGAAAAAGATCACGCGCCGCAGCTTTCTGAAAGCGTCTGCTGCCGCTATGGTAGCTTCTGGTCTGGCCGCCTGCGGCGGCTCTGCATCCTCCACCGCAGCCTCTTCTGTGACAAGCGCCGCAGGTTCTGCCGCAGCTGCAGGCAAGGGCACCATCGGCATCCTGATGCCGACCCTGAACGCTGAATTCTTTGCAGTCACAGCCAACTCCATGGCAGCGCGGCTGGCGGAAGAGGGTTACACCGGGAACATTCAGGGGTTTGACAACGATGCGGCACAGGCTGTTTCCGTCATCGAGAATTTCATCACCGATGGCGTGCAGGGCATTGCTTATATGACTGTGGACACGGCAGGCGATGACGCCTTGAAGGACGCCATGGATGCAGGGATCAAGGTATTGACCTGCGGTGTGGAAAATGCGAACTACGATGTCTGCCAGATCATGGATAATAAGGCAACGGGTTACCAGGTTGGCGAAATGGCGGCAAATTACATCAACGAGAACTTTGGCGGTTCTGCCAAGGTGGCTTACATTACCTCAACTAAGAGCCAGAACATGATGGACCGTGTGGAGGGCTACCGCCAGGCCATGGAAGAGCTTTGTCCGGGTGCCGATGTGGTCTACGAGGCCGAGTGTGTGGATGTTGGCCAAGGCACGACCTTTGCCGAGAACCTGAACACTCTGCACCCCGATTGCAAGATCATCCTCAGCTACTCCGATACTTACACCAAGGAGATCGCGGAGGTGTGGAATGCGTTGAGCTATCCGAAGGATGCCGCCTGCTTTGGCCACGACGCAGAGGCAGCTGTGCTGAAGAACATTGCCGAGGGCGGCTACATCAAGGGGACCGTTTCGGCGGGCGATCCCGGTGTTGCGATGGCAGAGGGTATGATCGGCTGCCTGAACGGGGAGTACAAAGATCATGAGCTGGTCGTTATGGCCGGAACAGAAGTCACGCCGGCCAACGTTGGCGATTTTTATAAGGCCTGACCGCGGAACCATCTGAAACAAGCCGCCCTCATGCGTCGCGTGAGGGCGGTCTTCTAAAAAAGAAAGGAGAAAAGCCGTGGCAGGAGCATCAGGAAAAGTTGTGCTGAGGACAGATCATCTCAGCAAGGAGTTTCCCGGCGTCAAGGCACTGGATGATGTTTCCATGGAGTTCCGGGAAGGCGAAGTCCACTGCCTGATCGGGGAAAACGGAGCAGGAAAATCCACGCTGATCAAAGCCATCGCAGGCTACCACGCCCCCACCAGCGGCACCATTACGGTGCATGGAAAAGAATATTCGGAGATGACCATTCCGCTGGCAGCGGAATGCGGCATCCAAGTTATTTATCAGGAGTTCAACAACGTTCCGCCCCTGACCGCCGCCGAAAATGTTTTTCTTGGCGTGCGCACCAATTCCGGCCTGTTCGTGGATTTTGAGGGCCGCCGGAAAGCCGCCAAGGAACTGTTCCAGCGGCTGGGCGTTGAGCTGGACCCGGATCAGATCGTGGGGACCATGAGCCCCGCCCAGATGCAGATCGTGGAGATCGCAAAATCCGTGAGCAAGAACGCGAAGATCCTGATCATGGACGAGCCCACCGCTCCGCTGACTGTGGACGAAGTGAAGCTTTTGTTCAAGATCATCCGGGATCTGAAAGCGCAGGGAGTGACCATCATCTACATCAGCCATCGGCTGGAAGAACTATTTGAGATCGGCGACCGGATCAGCGTCATGCGGGACGGCAAGTATGTCTGTACCATGGACGTGAAGGATGCGACCCAGCAGAAGCTGATCGCGGCCATGGTGGGCCGCGAGGTCAGCCAGACCTGCCCCGCCCGCTCCAATGTGATTATCGGGGAAGAGCTGCTGCGGCTGGAACACGTTTGCGGCAACGGCGATACCGATATCAACTTCACCTTGCACAAGGGCGAGGTGCTGGGCTTTGGCGGTCTGGTGGGTGCCGGACGAACGGAACTGATGGAAGTGATCTATGGTGCCCAGCCGCTGGAAAGTGGTCAGATCTACTACAAGGGTCAGCCGGTCAAGATCGACAGCCCTCGTAAAGGCATCAAAACCGGTATTGGTCTAGTGCCGGAGGACCGCAAGGGCAAGGGCCTGTTCCTGGATAAGAACGTTGCCTGGAATTCAACCATCAATTGCTTGGATCGCTTCGCCAAGGGTACGTTTGGTTTAGTACGCACCAAAGAGGTGGAAAAGGAAGCTGAAAAATACCAGAAAGCGTTCAATATCAAAACGCCTAGCCTGAACCAGCTGGTCATGAATCTTTCCGGCGGCAACCAGCAGAAAGTGGTTTTGGCCAAGACCATGGCGGCAGATGCGGAGGTCATCATTTTTGATGAGCCCACCCGCGGCATCGACGTAGGGGCCAAGCAGGAGATCTATAACCTGATGAACGAGCTGGCTGCGCAGGGCAAGGGAATCCTGATGGTGTCCTCCGATATGCCGGAGCTGCTGGGTATGTGTGACCGCATCGTGGTGATTTCCGAAGGCCGACAGACCGGCATCGTGGACAAAGAAGATTTCAGTCAGGAAACGATCCTGTCGCTGGCATCCATCAGTGCCGTCAAGGATGCTTGACGGGGAAGAAAGGTAGTGCAAAATGGATCTGTATAAATTCTATAAAAAATACGGCCTGTTTGTGATCTTGGCCATTTTCATCGTTGTATTCTCCGCACTCAACACTCAGTTTCTGACCCCCGGCAACCTGCTGAACATTCTGCGCCAGATCTCCATGTTTGGCATTGTGGTGGTGGGTTACACCATGGTCATGATCAGCGGCGGATGTGACATGTCTGTCGGCGGTCAGCTGGCACTGTGCGGCATGTTTGCCGCCACCCTGAACGTTACCTACGGCCTGCCCACTTTTGTGGTAGTCATCCTGACGTTGATGCTGGGGGCGCTGTTCGGTTTGATCAACGGCCTGCTGATGAACGTATTCAATATCATGCCCCTGATCGTTACCTTGGGCACCATGCTGTTCTTCCAGGGTGCTTCCTACATCATCTCTGGCGGTGTGGCTATCTTCGGCCTGTCCGACAGCTTCAAGTTTATCGGTCAGGGTTATCTGGGTTTTGTGCCTCTGCCCATCGTCATCCTGCTGGTCATCGGTATGCTGGGTTACATCGTGCTGCACAAGACCTATTTCGGCCGTCAAATCTACGCCATGGGCGGCAACCCGGAGGCTGCTCGTCTGGCAGGTGTGAACATCAAAAAATATCGCTTGGCGGTGTTTACTATTACGGGTATTCTGGCAGCGGTGGCTGGCATCATCATGGCCGCTCGTACCGGTTCGGCACAGCCTTCAGCTGGTGCTTCTTACCCCTTTGACTGCATGACTGCAGTGGTTCTGGGCGGCGTTTCCTTTGCTGGCGGCAGCGGCAGTATGCTGGGTGCTATGATGGGCGTGATCATTATTGGTGTGCTGAACAACGGAATGCAGCTTATTGGCATGGACAGCAATATGATTAACTGTGTGAAGGGCATCGTTCTGCTGATTGCCATCGGTATCGACAGTGTGCAACGAACGGGTAAAAAGGCAAAGAAAGTCTGATCTTCAGAATTATCGGCCCGGAATGAGAGCGGCGCTCCCGTTTCGGGTTTTTTTTGAAACAAGGAGAAATTTTTATGGCAATTCGTCAACCCATTGTTTCCGAAATCGCATACCGTACCTGGTGCATTGATGAATACGGCATGGATGCAATGTTCCTGCTGGAGGGCGATGAAAAAGCTCTGCTCATCGATACTGGCACCGGCGTGTTCGACATTCCAGAGCTTGTCCGTCAGCTCACCAATAAACCCGTCATGGTGGCTCTGACTCATGGCCACATCGACCATGCAGGCGGCATGGATCAGTTCGAGGAAGTGTATCTCCACCCGGCGGATTTTGCCATGGCGCAGGCGGTAACGCCCGAAGAACGCGGCGGTTATGTGGACACTATGCTTTCCATGTCAGATGGCATCTACAGCGTGACCCGCTATGATGTGGTGGTGCCCAAAACCCGTGCAAGGTTGCTGCCTTTGCAGGGGGGGACATACCTGCATCTGGGCAACCGCGATGTGATGGTCTTTGACACGCCGGGCCATACACCCGGTGGCCTGAGTTATCTGGATAAAAAGGAGCGGCTGTTGTTCAGCGGAGATGCCTGCAATATGAATACTCTGCTGGCTGCCATGGGCCAGCCAGCCACGGAGCGCACTTGTGTAACGGCGCTGAAGCAGACAGCAGAAAAGCTAGAAGCACTGCATCCGTATTACGACCGCCATTACAACGGCCATATCGGCTATGCTGATGCCAAAAGCTGTATGCCGATGCCGGAGTGTCTGGTGCGGGACTGTATCGCTCTGTGCGAAAACTTGCTCGCCGGTACTATTGTAGGCGAAAAAGTGGAGAATCCTTTCTGCGGCGAATGCCGTCTGGCCCGGAACAACACGATGCAGATCGTGTATCGGGATGATCAGGTGAAGTAAAGATGAAGCAATACCTTTTGATCGACATCGGAGGCACATTTATCAAATACAGCCTGACCGATGCCCATGCACAAAAAGTCTCCGGCGGTAAGGTGCCCACTCCTTTGACGGGCATGGATGACCTGCTGGCTGCCATCGAGGGCTTTGCAGCCCCATGGAAAGGCCAGTTTGAGGGCTGTGCCGTTTCCATGCCGGGCCGCATTGATACCAAACGCGGCATAGCCCACACGGGCGGGATACTCAGTGGGTTCATGTGGGAGCAGCCCTTTGCCGCTTTGCTGGAGCAGCAGCTGGGCGTTCCCGTGACCATCGCCAACGATGGCAAATGCGCAGCGGCTGCGGAAGCGTGGACCGGGTCTCTGGCCGGAGTGGATAACGGTCTGGTTCTGGTGCTGGGCACAGGCATCGGCGGCGGTATCATCCTGAACGGTAAAGTGTACATGGGGTCGCATTCGGCTGCAGGTGAAGTGAGCAACTTGGTCACCGAATTGGGCAGCATGGAGGGCGACGATTTCCGATTTGATGTGATCGGCAAGGTGGCAGAAAGCCCGGTGTGGGCCGGGAAGGCCTCCGCCAGCGGCCTGATCGCCGCCTATGCGGCAGAAAAGCAGCTGCCTGCCCATGGGCCGCAGCCCACCGGCGAAGAGATCTTTGCGGCTTATGCAGCAGGGGAGCCGGAGGCCTGCCGGGCTCTAAAAAAGTTTGCCCGCCGTGTGGCGCTGGGCATCATCGGCCTGCAAAGCGTGCTGGACGTGGAGCGGGTCGCCATTGGCGGCGGCATCAGCGCGGCGGATGCTCTGCTGCCTGCCATCCAGACGGAGCTGGATGACCTGTTTGCACGCTGCCCGGTGTTCCCCATGCTGGAGCCGGAGCTGGTGCGCTGCCGCTACGGCAATGATGCCAATATGATCGGCGCACTGAAGCTGTTTTTTGAACGGAACCCCGCCTGAACCACAACAAATTAAGATAGGAGTAGAAACTATGAGTGATTTTCGCAATGACTTTTTGTGGGGTGGCGCCTGTGCGGCCAACCAGTTTGAGGGCGCATGGGATGTGGATGGCAAAGGCCCCAGTGTCCCAGATATGTGTACCAACGGCTCCCATACCAGCCCGCGCTGGGTAACGGCCACCACTCTGCCCGATAAGCTCTACCCCAGCCACGAGGCCATTGACTTCTACCATCATTACGAAGAGGATATCGCGCTCTTCGCTGAGATGGGTTTCAAGACCTTCCGTACTTCCATCAACTGGACCCGCATTTTCCCCACCGGCATGGAGACGGAACCCAACGAGAAGGGCCTTGAATTTTACGACAAGGTCTTTGATTGTTGCAAGAAGCATGGCATCGAGCCACTGGTCACCATCAGCCACTACGAGCTGCCTTACGCGCTGGTGGAAAAGTATAACGGCTGGATTGGGCGAGAGGTCATCGACTGCTATCTGACCTATTGCAAAACCATTTTTGAGCGCTATAAGGACAAGGTCAAGTACTGGCTGACCTTTAACGAGATCAACATGGGCACGCTGCCCCACGGGAACTTCCTGGCAATCTGCCAGATAAAGGATTACACAGGCCCGGTCAATGAGATCCCGGATAACGAGGAATTGCGTTTTCAGGCTCTGCATCACCAGTTTGTGGCCAGCGCTCTGGCGGTCCGGTATGCCCACGAGCATTACCCGCAGTTCAAACTGGGTGACATGAACCTGTTTGCCACTTGCTATCCGCTGACGCCGGACCCGGAGGATGTACTGGCCTGCCAGCAGCGGGAGCAGATCGTCAACTGGTTCTGTTCGGACGTGCAGGTGCGCGGCGCATATCCCAGCTATATCCGGCGGTTTTTCTCAGAACACCACATCCAAATCAAAATGGAACCCGGCGATGAGGAGATTTTGAGAGAGGGGACGGTGGATTTCTACACCTTCAGCTACTATATGTCCAACTGCGTTACCACCCACCCCGGCGAGGGAAAAGTGGCAGGCAACGGCTTGGGCGGCACGGCCAACCCCTACCTCAAGGCTTCCGACTGGGGATGGCAGATCGATCCCAAGGGACTGCGCTACAGCCTGAACCAGATATGGGACCGCTACCAGATCCCCATGATGGTGGTGGAAAACGGTCTGGGTGCTTACGACGTCAAGGGCGAGGACGGAAAGATCCATGACAGCTACCGCATCGACTACCTGCGGGCCCATATCCAGCAAATGGCAGAGGCTGTGAAAGACGGTGTGGATCTGATGGGCTACACTCCGTGGGGCTGCATCGACCTCGTTTCGGCTTCCACGGGCGAAATGGCCAAGCGCTACGGGTTTATCTACGTCAACAAGTTTGACGATGGCACGGGTGACCTGAGCCGGGAGCGGAAAGATTCCTTCTACTGGTATAAGAAGGTCATTGCTTCCAACGGGGAAGACCTTGCCTGATCAAGTCGGTGAAGAAAAGACTTTTCAACTGCGAATTGGGCATGGGAGTTGAGTCTCTAACAGCACCAAAACAAGATCCGAACCTTTTTCCGGTAGGAGAAGGGTTCGGATCGTTTCATTTTGTCGTCCGAGAGCAAGGGGGCATATCAGAAATCCTAGGGATACTAGTGGGTCATGAGGAATTTGTCTCCACTGAGGCGGTTATGAGCCGCCAGCAATTTCGAAAGTCCGTTTTTCGCTAATCTACCTGCAGATTGCGTTAGCGGGAAAGAGCAAAGAAGGGGTATACTAGTGTCAGGAAACGCAGAAGCGAGCGTCGATGAGGAAATGGGCCGCTCCTGCAAAGTGTCTTATTTTCCACGCTCGGAAGGGGGTGGGAAGATACATGAGAAGGAGAACAATCATGAAGAAATGGATCTCTCGCCGGAATTTTCTGAAGGCAACGGGTATCTCTGCTGTGGCAGCGGGTCTGACTGCCTGCGGTGGTTCGTCCAGCTCCACCAGCAGTTCGACGGCATCCGGTTCGGCAGCTGCCAGCGGCGAAATGCCCAAGGTTGTTATGTACTACCCTCTGTCCTCAGTCCAACCTGATCAGGAAAAGGTAGCTAAGGCCATTCACGATTACGTGGCCGATAAAAAGGGTATCGACTTACAGTTGGAAGTGGTTCCCAGCAGTTCTTATAACAACCAGCTCAATCTAGTGATGGCAGGTAGTGAGCAGGTGGACATTGCTCTGGTTTGGGGCACCATGGTATCCAGTTGTGTGGCAAAGGGAGCACTCCTTCCGTTGGATGACCTGCTGGATGAATACGGTACGGATATTCAGGAATGTCTGGGAGACTATCTGCAGGCTGGCAAGGTGTCCGGTGTAGCCTATCAGGTGCCGGTCAACCGCTCGCTGTTCTATCAGGGCGGTATTGTGGTGCGCACTGATATTCTGGAAAAGTACGGGATCGATCCTGCTACGATCAAAACTACCGATGATTTGGATGGGATGTTCGAGACCATTCATGCGGGCGAGCCGGATATGGCCATGATGCGCCTAGAGGGTAGTGGCACGTTTGTCTACGCAGACTATGATCCGCTGGGCGATACCTTTGGTGTTCTGCTGAACTATGGTCAGGACGATGAGATCTCTGACTTGTTCTCCAGCGATAAATTCCGTGCTGAGTGCGAAAAGCACCGGGAGTGGTTCAAGAAGGGCTGGATTGCATCGGATATTCTTACCACCACCGACGGTGCAGCGGAACAGATCAAGGCCGGAAAGCTTCTTGGCTTCTATGGTACTGTTGGCCCTGGCACTGCACAGGATAAAACTAATCAGTGCGGACGGGATATGACGGTGATTCCGCTGAACACTGTATTCTCGTACACTACAAAGGTGAATTCTTTTGGCTGGTCGCTTCTGAATAATAGCAAAAATCCCGAAGCTGCTATGCAGGTTCTGGATATGATGTACTCGGATCCCAACTTCCTGAACATGCTGGATTGGGGTCTGGAAGGTGTCCACTATAAGCTGAAGGAAGGCTCTGACCGTATCATCACTTTCGCAGATGGTGTGGATGCTTCCACCAGTGGCTATTTCCACAACTGGAGCTTTGCATTTGGTGACCAGCTGATCGCTTATTTCTGGGACGGCACGGAAGAGGACTTCCCGGAGCAGGTGCGCGCCATGAATGAGAGCGCTATGCTGAGTAAGGCCATGGGCTTTGCTTACGACGTGACACCGGTAAAGACCGAGTACACGGCAGTAACGAATGTCTGTGATCAGTATCTTAGCGCACTGGCTTATGGCTGCATCGACATCGACGACAATCTGCCCAAGTTCCTCAAGGAACTGGAGAGCGCCGGACTGCAGAAGATCATCGATGAAAAGGCTGCCCAGTTCGCTGACTGGAAAAAAGAGAATGGCGTTTCCTAACCGTAAAATACAGGGAACCAGCACATGAAACATGATCCCCTGCCCTGATCCGGCAGGGGATTTTTGAGAACAGGTGGTATTTATGGAAAAGACCGTTACCGTCCCGAAGAAAAAGGGAAAGATCAGGCAGTTTATCCCTCTGTATCTGATGGCACTGCCCGGATTGCTTTATCTGCTCATCAACAATTATCTGCCCATGGCAGGTTTGACCATCGCGTTCCGCAATGTCAACTACGCCAAGGGCATCTGGAAGAGCGATTGGTGTGGCCTGGCAAATTTCAAGTATCTGTTTGCCACCAAGGATGCCTGGGTCATCACTCGCAATACCATCGGCTATAATCTACTCTTTATCGTACTGCAAACCGTGATGGCTATTGCCATTGCACTGTTCCTGAACGAGGTGAAGTCCAAGTTCTGGAACCGTTTTTTTCAGACCTCCGTGTTGCTGCCTTACCTGTTCTCCTACGTCATCGCCAGCTACCTTGTATATGCATTCCTGAGCCCCACTACGGGTATGTTCAATCATATTCTCACAGTAATGGGAGAAGACCCGGTTTCCTGGTACATGGAAAGCAAATTCTGGCCCTTTATCCTGACCTTTGTGGAATTATGGAAGCGTTCGGGCTACACTGCCATTGTCTACTATGCCACTATGGTGGGTATCGATTCCTCCCTCTATGAAGCGGCCGAGCTGGACGGTGCCGGAAAGCTAAAGCAAATATTCTCAATCACCATCCCTCTGATCTCTCCTACCATCGTTATGATGTCGCTGCTGAGCGTAGGACGTATCTTCCATTCGGACTTTGGTCTGTTCTATCAGATTCCGATGCAGTCTGGTATCATCAGCAGCGTGACTTCTACCATTGATACCTACGTTTACAACGGCCTGATGAAATTGGGTGACGTAGGCATGTCTTCGGCTGCAAGCTTCTATCAGTCCATTGTTGGTTTTATTTTGGTGATGTTCTCCAACTGGCTGGTGAAAAAGAGAAATATGGAAGGGAGCCTGTTCTGAGTATGGATACCACAACAAAAAAGAAAAAACATGTCTCCGGTGTGACGGTCGTCTCCTACATTGTGCTGGCGCTGCTGTCGCTTTCGGCCATTCTGCCCTTTGTGCTGATGTTCACTTCGTCCATTTCCAGCGAGGAATCTATTACCCGGAACGGATATTCTTTCATTCCTTCGGAGTTCAGTCTGGCTGCTTATGAATATCTGTGGGGCAACCGTGCAATCATCGGACGGGCCTATCTGACGACCATTGTCATCGCAGTAATGGGAACAGCCATCAGTCTGGCGATCACCCTGATGCTGGCCTATACCCTCTCCCGCGAGAATCTGCCGGGACGGAAGGTGCTGAACTTTCTGGTGTTGTTCACCATGCTGTTCAACGGCGGCCTAGTGGCTACCTATCTGGTCTACACCGAGGTGTTCCACATCAAGAATACCTATTGGGCCCTCCTGATTCCCGGCCTGCTGATGAATGCCTTCAACGTCATGCTGGCACGGAACTTCTTCAGCAACAGCATCCCCAAACCACTGATCGAGGCGGCACTCATTGATGGTGCTACGGAGTTTCAGGTTTTTCGGCGGATCGTAATTCCAATCTCACTGCCCATCATCGCAACGCTGGGCATGTTCATCTTCATGGCATACTGGAACGACTGGAATAATGGTCTGTACTATCTGACGGATACGCGGTATTATAATATCCAGAATGTTCTGAATGATATGTTGGCAAATATTCAGTTCCTGAAGAACAACAGTGAGATCTCTGGCGAGATGATGGCTGCGGTCAGCAATCTGCCCACATCGGGTGTCCGTATGGCCATTGCATCGGCAGTTGCCATCCCGGTTTTGGCGGTGTTCCCCTGCTTTGAACGCTATTTTGTCAAAGGAATTGTGATCGGCGGCGTGAAAGAATAATCAATATTGTACCGCAAAGGTCTGGCAAACAAGATTGCCGGGCCTTTGTGGTGCTTTCAGAGGAAGTTGTGCCTATGAAACGACCATCCGTCCATCAAAAGCTTTTCTAGTTCTACAGTATCCCGGTTCTGGTTCTGATGTTCCTGATGCTCATCTGCTGCGGGCTGAGTATATACAATCTGAACCGCCAGGTGACCCAGCTGGATCAGGCGGCGCTGCAGAACTATGCGGATCAGTTGGAAACAAATCTGAACGCCATCGAAATGAATGTGCAGACCTTTACGACAGTGGATAACGATACCATTTATATGCAGTATCTGACATCCGAGGCAGAGCGTGTGTTTGCCACAACAAGGGTCTTTCGGCGGATGGCAGTGGACGTGATCGAGTATCCTAGCATGAGTGCAGAATTTCTGTGTCCTCTTGCACATGGGGCGGTCCTAATGGTTCGCGGAGAGGGCCAAAGTCTTATGGAACGTCAACAGGTGAATCATGCTATTGAGACGATCTGCCAAGATCTGGACGACTACCCCACCGGCACATGGCAGTATTACACAGATGAGGCGGCTCAGTATCTTCTGTACAGCTACCAGATGAACGATGCCTACTTCGGCTTTTTGCTGGATCCAGTGAAACTGATGACGGTTCCTTTTGCAGAGGATAGCAGCCAGTATGCGGAGACCAGCCTCTACCTGAACAACAAACGGATTGCAGGAGTGGAGGCCGGCCCGGAAAACTGCTTTTCGGCTAAAATCGGGCGCACCGGCTTTGAACTCCGGGTCAGGCTGGTGCGCACCGGTCTTACAAATGGCATCGTCTGGCTCAGCTTGTTGATGATGGTGATTCCGCTCTTGCTGCTGGCTGCACTCTTTCTGCTGTACCGTTTTGCTCGATTGCAAATTGTGGAACCCATTGATCGGATTTCACAGATCATGCACCAAGCCGGACAGGGAGATTTGAGCGTCCGGGTGGATACAAGCGGAATGCTGCAAGAGTTTTCCACCATTGGTACGACCTTCAACCTCACGCTGGAGGAGATCTCTGAGCTGCAGGAGCGTCAGACACAGATCTTACGGGAAAAGCAGATGAGCCAGCTGCGAAATCTACAGATGCAGATCAACCCGCATTTTCTGGGCAACTGCTTTAATGCGGTTTACAATGCCTCCCTTACCGGCGATTTTGAGCAGGTGTTGGCTCTGACCACTTACCTGAACCGATATTTCCGGTTTATGGCACAGGTAGAAAATGATTTTGTTCTGCTGGAAGAGGAGCTTCGCTTCACAGATGACTTTCTCTCCATCCAGAAACTCCGATTCGGCGATGCCTTTTCCTACACTATCTCCGTCCCGGCCTTTCTGCGGCAGGCACGCATCCCTCCTTCGGTCATCAAGTCTTTTGCAGAGAATGCGGTGAAATATGCGCGCAATATGAGCAGGGAAGCCAAAATCGACATCCGCGCCTCGATGCAGAACCGGGAGGGGGAAACCTACTTATGGCTGGAAGTGCTGGACAATGGCCCTGGCTTTTCGGATGAGGTGCTGCAGGTTCTGCAGCAAAAGGCACAACCGTTTTTTGATGGGCGGGTCCACATCGGAATCGCTAATGTCCGACAGCGGCTGGAACTGCTATATGCAGGCAAAGCGGAAGTTCACTTGGAAAATCGGCCTGACGGCGGCACACATGTGAGCGTGATTCTGCCGCTGAACTACGGCACAGAACAGCCGGAAAAGGAGGAAACACTGTGACGACCGTTCTGATTGTAGATGATGAGGCGCTTGCAATCCAAGCCATCCGACGCTCGATCAACTGGAAAAATCTTGATGTGGACCGGGTGCTGGATGCCGCAAACGGCGTGGAAGCGCAGAAGATCCTTCGCCAGGAACCGGTACAGGTTCTGGTCTGTGATCTGGAAATGCCTCGGATGTCCGGCATTGAGCTGCTGGAATGGATGAAGCCCTCCTGTCCCGATACCGAGGCCGTGATCCTGACCTGCCACGAATCCTTTCCCATGGCGCAGAAAGCGATGGAGCTGGGGTGTGTGGAGTATGTGCTCAAGCCAATTGCACCGGCAGATCTTACAGCATCCATCCGACATGCGCTCAACCTTTGGAAGACGCAGGAAAGTATGCGCGGGACCCGCCGCGCCTATGAAAACGGGCGCAGTCTGCGCCGAGACCAGTATTTGCAGGACGTTTTAGAAAAAAACATCCTATCCACGGCGGAATCTCTTTTCAACTGTGCACAGAAGTATGATCTGGAGCTGGATGTCAGTGCGCCGCTGCAGGTGGTACGGGTATTGGTGCAGATGCCTGCTGCATTGCCGCAGAGCGAGCAGGAGCTGCTCGGATACGGCGTGTGCAATATTGCCAAGGAGCTTTGGGATAAAACCAGTACCGGCTGGACCTCTTTGCAGCGCCGAAGTGGACAGAGTTTTCTGCTCATCAGCGCTGGAATGGAACCTGCTGCGGCTGCGCATTTCGGGGAAGAATTGGGTCTGGCCTGCAAGACGATGCTGAAGCAGTCAGTAAAGGTCTCGCCTGCCGTGTCCAGCAGCATTCTGGGACTTTGTTCCACTGCGGATGCGCTGGAACAGTGGGAAACGAGCCTTCACAAGGAGTCGCAGAGCCCGGAGGAGGCCCGGATCCGACATTGGAAGACCCTGCTTTTGCAGGAAGATGCTCAGACTGTGCAGGCGGAGATTACCACCGAACTCAACCGGCTGTCCCTCAAGGCAGCACAGGAACGGATGCAGTGGATTGCACAAACCTTGATACAGGCGCTCCACTGCACGCTACAAGAGCGAGGCTGCCCGGAGGCAACAGAACTTGTGGAAGCGAAACCGGTGTTTGAATCGCTGCCGCAGTTTCTTTCGTGGGTGCAGGGCAACCTTGCTCGGACCGAAAGACTGCTGCGGCACTCGCCCGGCGAGGAACAGGTAATCCGCCGAATCAAGGAATACATCGAACTGAATATTCATCAAGAATTGACGCGAGAAAATATTGCAGCGGCCGTCTACCTGAATCCGGACTACACAGCCCGGCTATTCAAGCGCAAGACCGGCCAGAGTTTGAACGACTATATCCAGAATAAACGCATCAATCTAGCAAGACAGTTGTTGGCGGGCACCGATATGCCCGTGGGCGATCTGGCTGTCGCACTGGGATATTCCAGCTTTTCGCATTTCACCAAATTGTTCAAATCCATTGAAGGAGTTACACCCAGCGATTACCGTAAGCAACATGCCCGAATGCCGGGATGAAATGGCCCCGGAAGGCCCTACAGGAAGGAGAACTATTATGGATGTCTGGACGCACGCAGTCGGAAGAATGCCCTATCGGTTTGACCGATTTCCCCGAACGAAAGAACACTGTCTGAATGGAGTCTGGGATTTTGCGCTGATTCCCCGTGCTGATGCCGATACACAGACCCCGGAACAGCTTGGGGCGTTGCCAAAGCCCAAAGCAATCTCTGTGCCCGGATGCTGGCAGCTGCAGGGTTTTGATAAGCCCAAATACATCAACACACGCTATGCCTTCGGGGCAGATGCGAACAAGCTGGAGCCGCCTTTTATTCCGGAAGGACAGGGGATGGTTGGCATCTACCGGAAAGATTTGACTCTGGAAGTTCCTACCGTGCACCACCGGATGATCCTATCCATCGGCGGTTTTTCCTCTGCTGTAACTGTTTTTTTGAATGGGCAGGTTCTTTGCTATGCGGAAAACGGGCGCACTGCCTGTGAGGTAGACCTGACCGATGCTGTACGGCCTGGGCAGAACCTACTGCTGCTTCGGGTGGATGAGTTCAGCCCAGGTTCCTATCTCGAATGTCAGGATATGTGGAGGCTGTCTGGAATCTTTCGCAGCGTTAAATTGTATGAAATCCACGAGCTGCACCTTCTGGACAGCTATCTCTGGGCAGAGGTAACGCCGGAAAAGGCAGTTCTGCATACCGAAAGTAAAATTTTGAATTTGAGCCATCGCTGTGCTCCACGCATCCGGGTAGAGGTGGAGTTGCTGGATGCCGAGGCGTGTCCAGTGGGCAGTTGCAATGGAAAGACTGGCAACGACAGTGATCGTTTTGAGGAGGTCAGCCTGGAAGCGGTATTTAAAGAGCGTGGTTTTGATCCGGCCTGGTTGGATGGCGCATTGCAGATTCCGGCGGGCATCACCGCAACAGCGTATGGGCATTTGGAACTGGAAACGCCGCACCTCTGGTCGGCGGAGACACCCTATTTGTATCAGGTGCGGCTGTCTACTTTTCTGGGAAAAGAAAAGCTGGAGGAAACCACCGTGCCCTTCGGCTTCCGCCATTATGAGATCGATGGAGAAGGCGTATTCCGAGTCAACGGTGCACCCGTCAAGCTGCGAGGCGTGAACCGACACGAGTTCGACCCTGTCACCGGCTATGCCATCACCGAAGAGAGCATGCGCCAAGATATTGAGTTGATGAAGCGATGCAATATCAATGCGGTTCGCTGTGCGCATTATCCCGATACTCCACGCTGGTATGAGCTCTGTGATGAATACGGCCTTTATATAATGGATGAGGCAAATCTGGAAAGTCATGGCATTTCTTACCGCAAGAATCTTTTGCCCGGCAACGATATGCGGTGGCTCCCCCGTGTGCTGGACCGACAGGCTGCCATGGTTCAAACCAATAAAAACCATGCATCAATCTTCTGCTGGTCCCTCGGCAATGAGATTGGTTATGGAGAGACTGTGGCACTGGCGGCATCCTACTGCCGCACTGCGGACCCCACCCGTCTGATCCACAAGCGCCAGATGAACAAGATTGCAGATATGGACAGCGAGACCTATCCTTCTCCTCAGAACATGAGGGAACGGGCAGAAGCAAATCCCAATCGGGCCTTTCTGACCAATGAGTACCTTCACGCTATGGGAAACGCATGCGGAAGCATGGGGGATTACTGGAAAGAAATCTATGAACACCAGAATCTGATGGGCGGCTTTATCTGGGAGTGGTGCGACCACGGTCTGCGCCAGACGAACCCGGATGGAACGACCTGGTATGCCTATGGCGGCGATTTTGGCGAGGAATTCCATGACAGCAATTTCTGCATCGACGGACTGACAACACCCGATCGTCGATTTACGCCTAAGCTACAGGAAGTTCAGACGGTGTACCAGCCCATCGACCTTCGGGTGAAGGACCTCCGGAATGGAATCTTTGTTCTGGAAAACCGTTGTGAGCAGCTGAACCTGAGAGATTTTGCAGCTCGACTGCGCCTGCTGGAAAATGGTGTCTGTCGGGAAATCAGAGAGCTCTCTCTGCCGGATTGCCCTGCAGGACAGTCGGTGGTATGGAAGGCCGACCTGCAGGATATTCCTCCGGCTTCGGGAGAACAGCTTCTGGAGTTCTTGTTCATGGAGAAATCTCCGGCCCATGCGGAATGCGGCCTCAGCGGATGGAAGCAGTTCCTTTGGAAAAAGGGATGTCACCCGGCTCTTGTGACAGAAAAGGTCACAGCTCATTTCTCAAAACAGGGAACTCTTCTGGTGGGCGAGATGGGTGACTTGATTCTTCGGCTGGATACAGAAACCGGAGCACTTCAGGTCGACAACGTATCCGGTGTGCTACTGCACGATCTGTTCTTCACCCCTTTTCGTGCCCCCACAGACAACGATGCTCACAGCCCACTGGTACTGGGTAAACAGAACTGGTTTACAAAGCAGTATGATCATCCAAAACGTACTTGTTTGGAAGTCCGGCAGGGGAACGGGGTGGAAGAGCCGTCTTTGACCTACACCACCGCATACCAGACGGAGAAGGACAGTTTCTATGTTACCGTTGGTTTATGGCAGGCAGGACAAAATCGTATATTTATTGACTGCAACGTGCAATCTCCGGCAGATATGCTGTCTCCGGGGCGAATCGGGATGACGGCAATTCTTCCCGTGCGGTTTACGGCTATGAAATGGTATGGGAAGGGACCGTTAGAAACCTATCCTGATCGCCAGTGCGGCGGGCGCATGGGAGTTTACAGCGAAGATGTGAGAAATCAGCCGTTTTATCTACGGCCTCAGGAATACGGACTTCATACGGAATCTCGTAGTATGCGATTAACAGATCCGGACCGTGCGGATTTTGTACGGTTTGAGGCCGCCTGCCCCATGGCCATGAGCGCAGTGCCCTACAGTGATCTGCAGCTGTGGAATGCCCGGCATCCCTTTGAGCTTCCTGCACCGGAGGCCCTGTATGTGCATCTGGACTACGCCCACCGGGGTCTGGGCAACAGCAGCTGCGGCCCAGATGTTCTGCCGACATATCGCATCGACGATCGGCCTTGTCGCTTCGGCTTTGCCCTAGAGGCTGGATTGGGAGAACGGGAAGATAACCCCTTTGGCCCCATTCCGGAGGAGATCCCAGCTTATCACCCATGGAAAGCAGTAGAAGAGCAGGACGGGACACCGAGCTACCGAGACCCCTCGGACCCTGATCAGCGCAGCAACGCCGGTATGGTGTGACACTTAAAAAAGCATAAGTAAACAAAAAGAAGGGGCTGTTGTACAAGTTGATCCACTTTCGCATTGCAGTGGAAGAAACACCTGCTCGTCTGGCAGCCTCTCGTCCTCGCATTCGCCCTGCAAGGCATTCTTCAATGAGCCGGATTCTAACCTCTGGATCGATCTCTTTTCGTTTGCTCATTTTAACCCTTTCCCTATTTCAGTGTCTCTGTTATAGGGAGCATATCATTTTGAACACATGAGGTTGGGTGCGCCGTTCTCCCTGCATGGATTTCCTGCCCCCTTCCAGCGGCGTTTTCCGGCTCTCCCTCTTGGGGGTCATCGCCGGGTATCCCATGCAGACGGTCATGCGGTTGTCAAGGTGCGGTATTGATTTGGCGATAAAAAATCGCCACACAACAACCTGAACCTGACCACCCCTTCCGGGATGGCCTTGGTTCGGGTTCGTTATGTAGCGATAGAAAGTCAAAAACTTGCTCCGGCTCCTTCGGGAGCCGAGCTGGAACTCTAAGTAAATATGTTATATTAAATTGTTGGGATAGATTACCACAAAAATCGAGCCGTGTCAACAAAAAGTTTCGAGAGCACGCCACTTTCGGCAGGGTGCAAGAAAACGCAATGAAAACTTTGGCGAAAAGAGAGAGCCGGATGACCCATTTTACTTATTTGTTTTTTACCAGCAGCGCCTGATAGGGTTCCAGCTCCACATCCGCCAGCCAGACGGAAGTGCCCTCCGGGGTGTGATACTCGCCGCCCAGAGCGTCCAGACTGGCCCCTGCCGGGTACTCGGTAAAGTTGAACAGTCCCACCAGCGTTTCCTCGCCGCGCTTGCGCACCAGCGCCAGCACGCCGGGGTTGTGGCTGTCCCAAGTGGTCACCCACGCATCCGGGGCAAAGCAGGGGTCTGCACGCATTTGGCGCAGCTGCTCCATGCCCTGCCACAAGGCGTTTTGCAGCGTGCCCTTCCGGGTGCGCTGCTTTGCGTTCTCCCAGTTGAATTTTGTGCGATGCAAATTGCGGCTGTCCTCCACACGGTCGGGGTCGTTTTTGTAATCCCAGCCATTGAGCTGTGCGATCTCATCGCCGCAGTTCAGCATGGGGAAGCCCTGCAAGAATGCCATTGCAGTATGCAGCAGCAGGTCACGCTTTACCGCGTAGTCCAGTGCAATTTTATCGCCCTTTTCCAGTGCCTGCTCCACGCCGCACAGGCTGGCAGTGGTGCCGCAGCTGCGGGCATCGCCGGTAGCAGGGTCGTAATTGTACAGCTCGCCCTTTGCCCAGCTTCCGGGGAAATTGCCCTCGTAGAAGTGGTACAGATATTCCTTGTGTTTCTGCGGGTCAATACCAAGTTTGTTTTCCACCGCCTCGTCCAGACCCCAGCCGATGTCATCGTGGCAGCGCAGATAGTTCACGAACCAGCAGTTTTTCGGCAGGGCGTGCAGGGCATCCAGCTGCGCCTTCAGCAGCCGGGTATCCCGGCTGGCAAGGGCACCCCACAGGTTGACCATGGTGGACACGTTGTAGAGCATGTGGCATTCCGGTTTTTCGGGCGTGCCGAAGTAAGCCGCCAGCTCCTTGGGAGCCATGACCACTTCGCCCTTGAGGATGACCGCCGGGCAGACACATTCCAGCACCATGCGGAGCATCCGCACGATGGTGTGCACCTGCGGCAGATTGCGGCAGGTGGTGCCCAGCTGCTTCCAGATGTAGGGCACGGCATCAATGCGGAACACCTCTACGCCCAGATTTGCCAGATGCAGAATGCTCTTGGTCATGTCCACGAACACTGCCGGGTTTGCGTAGTTCAGATCCCACTGGTAGTCGTGGAAGGTGGTCAGCACCCACTTGTGCATCTCCTCGCACCAGGTAAAGTTGCCGGGCGCGGTGTTGGGGAACACCTGGGGCACAGTCTGCTCGTACTGGTCGGGGATGGTGCGGTCATCATAGAGATGGTAATAGGCCTGAAACCACGGGTCGCCTGCCTTTGCTGCCATCGCCCAGCGGTGGGTGCTGGCGGTGTGGTTCATGACAAAATCCAGACACAGGCTGATGCCTGCCTTGCGCAGTTCACGGGTCAGGTTTTCGAGGTCTTTGTTTGTGCCAAGGGCAGGGTCTACGGTATCGAAATCCTCCACCGCATAGCCGCCGTCGTTGTGGGGGTGGGGCATCTGCAAAAGGGGCATCAGGTGCAGATAAGTCAGCTTCTGCTCCTTGAGGTAGGGCAGCTTTTTTGCCAGTTCTTTCAGATTTCCGGCAAAGAGGTCGGTGTACATGGTCATGCCGAACATATTGCCCCGCTTATACCAATCCGGGTCGGCAGAACGTGCCTTGTCCAGAGCTTTCAGCTCGACACTGCGGGCGTTGTAGGCATCTGCCATCTCCCGTTCCAGAACCTCCAGCCCTTCCCGGTTGTGGTACAGTTCCATGAACAGCCATTCCAGCTCGTCCTTGTGCTTGGCAAACCGGGACTCAAATTCCTGTTTTGTTGCCATGGTTCAGCCCTCCACTTCTGCAAGGGTGGGCATGGCGGGGATAGCGCCGTGGCGGCTGGTGGTGATGCTTGCCGCCTTGTTGGCAAAGGCCAGAATGCTTTCCAGCTTGTCCACGGTCAGGGTGTCCAGCTCCTCCTTGCAAAGCTTGGAAAGTGCCGCCCCAAAGAAGGTATCGCCTGCGCCGTTGGTGTCGCCCACCTTGCAGGGGATGCCAGCCACATGGCCAGTTTTCTCCCCAAAGCGGTAGAATACGCCGTTTGCACCCAAGGTGACAAAAATCAGCCGGATGCCGTTCTGTGCCAGTTGTGCCGTGCCGCTTTCGCAGTCGGTGGTGCCGGTGAGCAGGGGCAGCTCCTCATCGGACACTTTCAGAATATCCACCAGAGGCAGGGGTGCTTTCATCTGGGCAATGGCATCCTCTTTGTTCTTCCAGAGGTTGGCACGGTAATTCGGGTCATAAGTAATGACAGCACCCAGCTTTTTGGCGCGGGCAGCGGCATCCAGCGTAGCGGTGCGGGAGGGGTCAGCGGTCAGGCTGACAGAACCGAAGTGGACGATTTTGGCAGCTTTCAGAGCGCCCTCCGAAATGTCCTCTTTGCTCAGCATCACGTCAGCGTTGGCGCTGCGGTAGAAGCTGAAATCCCGCTCACCGGTGGCATCCACCGAGACCACTGCCATGGTGGTGGGGTGGTCTGCATCCACCGCCATGCCGGAAACGTCCACCTTGTTCTCTGCCAGAACCTCTTTCAGATAGCGGCCAAAGGCATCCGCACCCACCTTGCCGATAAAGGCGGTCTGTGCGCCCAGCCGGGCGGCAGCCACCGCCAGATTGGCCGGGGCACCGCCGGGATTTGCGGCAAATTGAGGGATGCCGCGGGCATCCTTGCCGGTCTGGGTCAGGTCGATCAAAACTTCACCAATCGTTAAAATGTCCATGATAATTCTCCTTATTCTTGATGTGAAACCCAACGATCACCGCTGGAACAGATAATGAATGTAAGCAGCTGCACGCTCCGGGTGCGGTGCATTCTGCACTACCCCAAGATAGACCTTGCCAGAAAAACCTGCCTGCCTGACAAACGGCGTGTCCGAAATATCCAGCACGGTCCCACCGGCGTTCAAACCCGACAGTGCATGGAAAGACGCATCCAGTGTCCGCAGATCGAGAAAATAATCATCTGCCAACAATCGATCCCGTGCATATTCATCCATCAGAACAACATCTAACCGCTGGGCACTGACTGCACCCAGCAGCTTCATCTCCGAAGCATATACATACTGCTCCTCTGCGCGTTCGCTCTCGCTGAGCAGCAAGCCGGACAGCAGATCGACCTGTTGCTTTTTGGTCAGACCCTGCGCCTCGGCAAAGCCGGTGGTAAGCTGTTCCGTCAGATCAGACCCGGCAGTGATATTTACCAGACCAAGGTAAAGCACATCCTCTTTTTTCGTCACATGACGGTAGGTTGCATACCCGAGGATATAGACGACGATGAGCACGATCGCAATGGGCAGCTTGTAATATGCCCAGATGTGCTCCCACTTTTTGTACCCATGGAGGGAGCGGAGCGTATCCCGGTCAGTTTTTGTCATGGTCGTATTCCTCGTGTACTGCGTCAGGGTCTCCACCGATCAGATAGAGGATCCGAAGCATCAGAAAGGAGCAGAGCATGGCGCAGAAGCCCATGCCCAGCAGGAATGCAGGCGTGAACACAAACACTATGACGTACCCCATGATGCCATAGATTGCCGCCATCAGTAGGGTGCAAAACAGATACCGGACACCCACGAGAAACGCTGTTTTCAGGATGCCGAAGGTGGTGTTTTCAAACCGTGCCAGCAGAGGAAAGGTATACAGCAGAACGATGCCGTACAGAACTGCCGCACCAATAAGCACTGCAGTGAGCAGTGTCCAGAAAATGTTTTCGCTCCACATTCGGCGCAGCACAAAGCCATCCGCAGCCAGGAAACTGCCGACTGCCAGCAGGATAAGCCAGAGTTTTGTGGCGGGCTTAAAATTTTCCCGGAACGCCTTAAAAAACATCCGGGTCAGACCATCGTCCCGATCTTCCGCCATTTTGAGCGTGACGTAAAACAATGCGGTCGTAGAAGCCCCTATGGTAACGATGGGCAGGCTGCACACGAGCCATAAGATGTTCAGGTAAGCACTGTAAGTCAATTTCGTCAGCACAGCAAACAGCGGCTTGTCCGTATTGAACAGGTCACGCATGGGGGTTCTCCTTTCGCTCAATCTCCTGTGGATTCGCGCAGGATCAGGTTGGTTTCCGTATAGACGGTGCGATAGTTCAGCGATGGCTCTTCGATGCGGGTCATAAGCAGATTGGCAGCGGTGTAGCCCATGATCTGTCCATGGATATGGATCGAAGTCAGACGGGGGGCAAAGTAGGAAGCCTCCTGACTGTCATCAAAGCCGCAGACCCAGATATCATCGGGAACCGAATACCCCAGCTCATCCAATGCCTTGACCAGATCCATGGCAACAAAGTCATTGGCGCAGACAAAGGCATCCGGCATCGTTTTGAACCGACGTATGGTTTCGTACAGGGATGCCGGATAGTTCTGCTGTCCAGATGGCATCGCACAGGTGCTCAGGCCTTCTGTCAGACCAAAGTGCTCCACTGCATCCTTATAAGCCATATAACGCTCAAAGAAGGACTGACAGTGGTTTTTATCCCCCGCAAAGCTGATGCGTTTTTTGCCGCGCTGGACCATGTGGGTCACCGCATTCTGGATCTCAATGCGGTTTTCCATATAAAGGCGGTCAGCTTTAAGAGGAGGACGCATATTCATCACAGGGCTGTCTACAAACAGCAGCGGAAGATCCAGATCGCACAGCATCTGTGCGTAGTCATAGTCGAATACTTCAAAGCAGATGATGCCGGCTGTGCGCTGGATGTTGAGAGAAGATGGAAGTTTTTTCTCTTTCAGCTCTATGGGAGAAATGCGATGAATGGTCATGCCGCTGTGCAGATGGTTGATTTCCGACTGGAAACGATCCAGCATCGTGGAGGAAAAGTGAGAGCTGCTCAGAAATTGGGTCGTCAGCATGGCGATCTCCCGTTTGTCACTCGGCAGAATGAAAGGCTCTGCTGTTTTTGCAGCGTCTTCCTGAAACAGCGGCAGATAGGCGAACTGCTTATAGCCCATTTCGGCGGCTTTGCGCAGGATCTTCTCCCGTGTGGCATCTGCCAGCACACCGGTGTTGTTGATGGCCTTTGAAACTGTGTTGCGGGAAAGCTGCAGTTCGTTTGCAATATCCTGAATGGTGACCTTGGTTGCCATAAGTCATCCTCTTTCTTTATAATATAGGAGCGGATGTTCCTTCTTTTATAGATAAAGTCTGGTGACGGATCTTGTTCTTTATGACTCCAGTATAGTGCAAATGCACAAATTAGTCAAACGTAAAAATGCAAATCATCATTTTGCATATTTGCGCACTTTCGAATTTGTGCATCTGTACAAATCCACAGTATTTCTTGATATATACTATGAATTATCGTTGACATTCGCTTGCTTGCGTGGTATAAATGAATTACAGAGTTTTACATTTGCACAATCAAAGTAAAAAGTGCAAAATTCAAAGGTGCAAATGTAAAATGCAAATCAAGCGGCAAACAAATCAAAAAGGAGGAGAATGATTCATGAAAGCAAAGACAGCCTCGTCGGAAACGGCTGTGCTGGCAGCAGAACGCAAGCTGCACAACACATGGGTCTACATCAAACGGCATTGGCAGCTTTACCTGTTGTTCCTGCTGCCTGCCGTGGCGCTGACGCTGGTGTTCAAGTACGCTCCCATGGGCGGTGTGCTGATCGCATTCCAGAAGTACAATCCCTTCAGGGGCATCTGGGGCAGCGAGTGGGTAGGCTTCAAAAACTTTACCCGCTTCATGTCCTCGCCGGACTTCCAGCGCTATCTGATCAACACCCTGAAGCTGAGCGTCTACGGCCTGCTGTGGGGCTTCCCGATCCCCATTCTGCTGGCATTCCTGCTCAACCGTATCGAGAGCAAGAAGATCAAGCAGAAGGTGCAGCTGGTGCTGTATATGCCCAACTTCATCTCGGTCATCGTGCTGTGCGGCATCGTCCGGGTGCTGCTGAGTGTCACCGGTCCGGTGAACGGCCTGCTTCACACCAGCATCAATTTCATGACGCTGCCGGAAGCATTCCGCCCCATCTACATCATCAGCGGCATCTGGCAGGGTGCCGGCTGGGCATCCATCATGTACACCGCATCCCTTTCTAACGCCAGCAAAGATCTGAAGGAAGCTGCGATGATCGACGGCGCAAACCTGATCCAGCAGATCATGACGGTGGAGTGGCCCGCCATTAAGGATATGGTCGTGATTCAGTTTATCCTGCAGGCAGGCAACATCATGAGCATCGGTTTTGAAAAAGCCTATGCCCTGCAAACCGACCTGAACCTGAACACTGCCGAGATCATTGCAACGTATGTTTATAAAAAGGGCCTGTTGGACGGCGATTACAGCTTTTCCACGGCAGTCGGTCTGTTCAACACCGTTGTCAACGTCATCCTGCTGATCGCAGTGAACAAGGTCGTTGCCAAAATGAACGATGGCAAGGGCTTGTAAGGAGGGGTTTACCATGGCAAAACAGAAAAAATCAAAAATGGCCCTCTACACCAGACAAGATAAGATCATCCTGTACTGCGGCTACGCACTTCTGGGCTTGTTCCTGCTGGCAATCATCGTTCCGATGATCTACATCGTCATCGCGTCCTTTATGGACCCGGTCACTTTGCAAAACAAGGGCATCTCCTTTGATTTCAGCAAGTGGAGCCTGGATGCTTACCAGCGTGTCGTTTCGGACAAGCAGATCTGGGTCGGCTTCAAGAACGCAGTACTTTACTCGATCATCTTCACCATCATCTCGGTAGCTGTGACGATGCTTGCCGCTTATCCCATGTCGCTGCCGGACTTCAAAGGCAAAAAGATCTTCAACACCTTGTTTGTGATCACGATGTTTTTCAGCGGCGGTCTGATCCCCACCTACCTGCTCATCAACAATCTGGGTCTGCTGGATTCCATGTGGGCGGTCATTCTGCCGGGAGCATTCAGCGTGTGGAACATGATCATTGCCCGTACCTATTATCAAGGCATCCCGCGTGAGCTGCGTGAAGCTGCGGATGTGGATGGAGCCAGCGAGATGCTTTACTTCTTCAAGATCCTGCTGCCCGTCTGTATGCCGGTGGTGGCAGTTCTGGCCCTGTGGCAGTTCGTGGCAATGTGGAACAGCTACTTTGACGCCATGATCTACCTGAACAGCGCATCGAAGCAGCCGCTGCAGCTGGTGCTGCGTTCCATCCTGATCCAGAGCCAGCCGGAATCCGGCATGATCGCAGATATCCAGAGCACTGCCGAACGTGCGAAGATGGCAGAGCTGCTCAAATATGCAACCATTATTATTTCCAGTCTGCCGCTGCTGGTGATGTATCCCTTCTTCCAGAAGTATTTTGATGCCGGCATCATGGCTGGTTCCATTAAAGGCTGAGGATATTCCAGAATTTTATGAGCCGGTACGCTCATCTGCTACACGAAAAAAGAAACATAAAAAAGGAGAAAATACCATGAAAAAGCTGATCTCTCGCCGCAACTTCCTCAAGGTCTGCGCTCTGGCGGGCTCTGCCGCTGCTCTGTCTGCCTGTGGCGGCGGCAAATCCACCGGCGGCAGCAATTCTGCTGCCGCAGCTGTGGACGTGACCGGTGCCGTTACATTTCCGCTGTCCGAAAAGGTCACCTTTACCGGTATGACCAGCTTCCCTGTGGGCAGCGAATCCGAGCCGAACAACCGCACCATCTTCAAGCGTCTGGAAGAGCAGACCAATGTGCACATCGACTGGACCGCCATCCAGTCCGACCAGTGGAACGATAAGATCACCCTGAATATGTCCAACCCCAACACCCTGACGGATTTTGTTTTTACTGCTGATTTTACCGACAGCAATCTGCTGCGCTACGCAGATCAGGGTGTCATCCTCAATCTGGAAGACTACATTGACAACAATATGCCGAATCTCCAGAAGGTCTTTGAGCAGTACCCGGAGTACCGCACCATGTGCACCGACAGCGATGGCCACATCTGGGCACTGCCCTGGATCGAGCAGCTCGGCGCAGAAAAGACCGCCATCCAGACCATTGGCAACATGAGCTTCATCAATACCAAGTGGCTGAACTTCCTCGGTCTGTCGATGCCCACCACAGTGGACGAGTTTGAACAGGTGCTGATGGCATTCCGTGATAACGCCGCTTCTATCAAGGCAGAGTATGGCATTGACGGCGACATCATCCCCATGTCCTGCATCGTCAACAACGGCGATCAGGATCCCAGCATCCTCATCAATGGCTTTGGCGAAGGCTACGGCGACGCAGACAAAGACCGCCATATCGCTGTTACCAACGACCGGAAAGTCATCTGTGCCGCCACCCAGCAGGGCTACCGTGATGGTCTGGACTGGCTGCACAAGCTGTATGCCGAGAAGCTCATTGACCCGGAGTGCTTCACGCAGGAGTGGTCCACCTATGTTTCCAAGGGCAAGGCTGGCCGCTATGGTGTCTGCTTCAGCTGGGATGTTGCCAACATTGACAACCTGACCGACTGGGAGCCGCTGCCTGCCCTGACCGCCGATACCCGGAATATCACTCCGCAGAACGGCTCTTTCACCAGCGGCTTTGGCCGCGGCAAGTGCGTTGTTACCGCAAAGGCGACTAATCCTGCACTGGTTTGCGCATGGCTGGATCAGATGTACGCACCCCTCCAGTCTCCGCAGAACAACTGGGGTACTTACGGCGATGCGGAAGGCTTTAACATTTTTGAAATGTCCACCAACGATAAGGGCGAGCCCATGCTGAAGCACGCTCCTCTGGGCGATGCTTCTCCCGTGGAAGTCCGTGAGGCGCAGTGTGTCGGCGGGCCTCTGGCGGTTCTGGATGATTACTATGGTGTATACGTCACCTGCCCGGACGATGCACAGTACCGTCTGGACTGGATCAAAGAGATCTACACCCCGGATATGAACAACGATTATGTCTATCCCAATGTCTTTATGAGCAACGAGGACACCGAGCAGGTCTCTAACCTGCAGGCAGATCTGCAGACCTACATGAATACGCAGAAGGCGAACTGGATCATGAACGGCACTAAGGATGCAGAGTGGAACGACTATCTGAGCAAGCTGGAAGCCTACGGCCTGTCCGACTATCTGGGCATTATGCAGAAGTATCTGGATGCTTACTACGCATAAGAATTCTTTCCTTTGGAGGATTCCATGAACGATTTGACTTTACAAAAAGCCCGTGCCTACGAGGCCGAGCACGGCGCTGCCATTACCCCGGCGGAACGCCCTGCCTACCACATGACCCCCTATGTGGGCTGGCTCAATGACCCCAACGGCTTCTCTTATTACAAAGGGAAGTATCACCAGTTCTATCAGTATAACCCCTACGATGTGCGGTGGGCGCCCATGCACTGGGGTCACGCGGTCAGCTCCGACCTGCTGCACTGGGAGTATCTGCCCTGTGCACTTGCCCCGGATTCCCCGGTGGACAACGGCCCCGGCTGCTTCTCCGGCTCTGCCACCGAGATGGATGACGGCAGGCAGCTGCTGATGTACACCAGCGTGGTGGCAGAAAAGCAGCCCAATGGAGAGATGCGGGATATCCAGACCCAGAGCATTGCCATCGGTGACGGTCTTGACTACGAAAAGCCTGCCTGCAACCCGGTGCTGACCCAGAAAGACCTGCCGGAAGGCTTCAGCAGGTTCGACTTCCGGGACCCCAAGATCTGGCGTGAGGCCGACGGCACCTACTCTGCCGTCACCGTCTGCCTGGCCGAGGACGGCAGCGGCGCAGCGGCACTGTTCCAGAGCAAGGACGGCTTCGACTGGCACTTTGTCACGGTGCTGGAACGCTGCAACAATCAGTACGGCAAAATGTGGGAGTGCCCGGACTTCTTCCCGCTGGACGGCAAGCAGGTCTTGATGCTGGGACCCATGGAGATGCTGCCCAAGGGCGAGTTCCACAACGGTCACAACGTGATTGCCTTCATCGGCAGCTATGACAAAGCTACCCACACCTTCACCAAGGAAAATGTGCAGCTGATGGACGGCGGCATCGACTTCTACGCCACCCAAACCACTCTTGCCCCGGATGGCCGCCGGATCATGACCGCATGGCTGCAGACATGGTCGGACACCGAGGATAAGCCGCAGGGCTGCAAGTGGTTCGGGCAGACCATCTGCCCCCGGGAGCTGCACATCAAGGATGGGCGCATTCTTCAGACCCCCGTGCGGGAGCTGGATGCCGTCCATGGCAAGCGCACCTTCCACGAAAATGTGACGGTGCAAAGCGAAACTTCTCTGGAAGGCATCAAGGGCCGTGTGGCGGACCTGACCGTCACGGTGCAGCCCGGCGAATACCGCTCCTTCACCCTGAAGCTGGCTGCTGACGCAGATCATCACACCAGCCTGACCTACGATCCCTACACTTCCGAGCTGACGCTGGACCGCAGCTATGCCGGTTCCCGTGCCGACATCGTACACCGCCGCAGCTGCAAGGTACGCAGCCAGAACGGTGCGCTGAAGCTCCGCATCCTGCTGGATAAGAACAGCATCGAAGTTTTCGCCAACGATGGTGAGCAGACCATGACCGCATGGATCTACACCCCCCAGTCTGCCGACGGCATCACCTTTGCTGCCGATGGCAAAGCAACCATCACGGCAGAACAGTTTGAACTGAATCTGTAACCTGATATTCTCTTCATTTCTCCTTCATTGAATACAGCCCCGCTTTGGCTTCTCCTTCGCCAAAGCGGGGCTGTGTTTTTGTATGGGTTCTATGCTTTCTGCCCTGTTCCGGGGGCTTTTTTGTGTCCGGGAGGCAGCGTTTTCTGAAAATGCAGCCAAACTGCAAAAAAAGTTACAATTTTCTCATCAAAAAAGGCGGTTTCCCATTGACAGCCTTGTTATAATAGGAATGTAAGATTTTTGAGCCAGCACTCTGCGGCTCTGATTGCTGAACGGCCCTTGCGGGCTTTTGGAAAAAGAAAGAGGCATACAGCATTATGACGAATATCGATATTTTCTCCGGCTTCCTGGGTGCCGGCAAGACGACTCTGATCAAGAAGCTCATCAAGGAATCCTTTGCGGGCCAGAAGGTGGTCCTGATCGAAAACGAGTTTGGTGAGATCGGCATCGACGGCGGCTTCCTGAAGGAGTCCGGCATCCAGATCAACGAGCTGAACGCAGGCTGCATCTGCTGCTCTCTGGTGGGCGATTTCCGTGCCGCTCTGCAGCAGGTGGTGGAGCAGTACCACCCCGACCGCATCGTCATTGAGCCCTCCGGTGTGGGCAAGCTGAGCGATGTCACCCGCGCTGTGGAGGGTGTGGCTGAGCATCTGGATGTGAAGCTGAACAGCTTTGTCACCGTGGCCGATGTCAACAAGGTCAAGATGTATATGAAGAACTTCGGTGAGTTCTATGATGATCAGATCAGCCACGCAAGCTGCATCATCCTGAGCCGCACCCAGACCGCCAGCGAGGAGAAGATCGCCGCTGCGGTCGCCATGCTGCGCGAGAAGAACCCCACCGCAACCATCGTGACCACCGCATGGGATTCCCTGACCGGCGAGCAGATCCTGAAGGCCATGTCCTCCAAGGACGATTTCAAGGCAGAGCTGATCGCCATGGCTGCCAAGGCCAATGAGAAGCACGCCGAGGAGGACGAGGAAGAAGAGCACGAGCATCATCACCATCATTACGATGAGAACGGTGTGTGCAGCTGCGGCCATCACCACCATGATCACGATGACGATGACGACGATGATGAGGACGAGCACGAGCATCACCACGACCACGAGGGTGATGACCACGAGGACCACTGCTGCCACCACCATCACGACCACGACCATGAGGATGACGATGACCATGATGAGCATGAGCATCATCACCACGATGAGGACGGCCACTGCTGCTGCGGCCATCACCACCATCACCACGATCACGATGCCGATGAGGTGTTCACCAGCTGGGGTGTCGAGACGGCCAAGAAGTTCAGCAAGGCAGACATCGAGCATGCACTGACCGAGCTGGACGGCGGCAAGTACGGCATGATCCTGCGCTCCAAGGGCATCGTGGACGGCGGTGCCGACGGCTGGCTGGAGTTCGATTACGTCCCCGGCGAGTGGGAAGTGCGTCAGCGCGGTGCCGACGTGGGCGGCAAGCTGGTCGTCATCGGCTCCAAGCTGGACGAAAAGGCCATTGCCGCACTGTTTGGCTGCTGAGCTGCAAGTTGTGTAAGGAGAAAAACCGATTATGGCAAACGAGATCCCGGTTTACCTGTTTGTGGGCTTCCTCGAAAGCGGCAAGACCAAGTTCATTCAGGAAACCTTTGAAGACCCCAATTTCGACTCCGGCGACAAGACCCTGCTGCTGGTCTGCGAAGAGGGCGAGGAAGAATATAACGAGAAGAAATTCGCCTTCCCCGGCGTGACCCTGAAGGTCCTCGAGGATAAGGCGGAGCTGAACCCCCAGAATCTGGCCAGGCTCGAAAAAGAATCCGGCGCAGGCCGTGTGGTCATTGAGTACAACGGCATGTGGCTGCTGCAGGATCTGGCCAACAACCTGCCCGAAAACTGGATCGTCTACCAGTGTATTGCCACGGCCGATGGCACCACGGCCCTGACCTACGCCCGCGACAACTCCATGCGCTCTCTGCTGCTGGACAAGATCGCCCGCAGTGAACTGATCGTGTTCAACCGCGCCGAGACCGTGAACAACGATGCCGCCCGTCAGGAGCTGCACAAGCTGGTGCGTCAGGCCTCCCGCAAGTGCGATATCGCCTATGAGTTCGCCGACGGCAGCGTGGCATACGATGACATCCCCGACCCGCTGCCCTTCGATCTGAACGCCCCGATCGTCGAGATCGGCGAGGACGATTTCGGCATCTGGTATATGGACTGCCAGGACGAGCCCCAGAAGTACGTGGGCAAGACCGTCCGGTTCCTGGCGCAGGTCTGCCAGACCAACCGCGCGGGCAAAAACAGCTTTGTGCCCGGCCGTTTTGCAATGACCTGCTGCGTGCAGGATATCCAGTTCGTGGGCTTCCCCTGCAGCTATGATGGCTACAAGGCACTGGAGCAGCGCGCCTGGGTCACTGTGACCGCCAAGGTCAATTACAAGTTCCACAACATCTACCGCGGCAAAGGCCCGGTGCTGACCGCCATTTCGGTGGAGCCCGCCGAAAAGCCGCAGAACGATGTCGTAACATTCTCTTAAATCCTATCTTATACAGGGAGGACTTCACCATGAAAACTCTGTTCCGTGTTCTGGGTGCCGCTGCCGCTGTGGCTGTTACCGGTGCCGCCATCGTCGTGCTGGACAAAGTTCTGAACGACAAGGACCCGCTCCACGTCGAAAACGTGGAGTTCCCCGAGGAAGCTGAAAAGGACCCCGCCGAGGCCGAAAAGACTGCCGAAGCCTACGCCGAGGGCGAGGCCAAGAAGACCGCTCCCGGTGACGCATGGCCCCCTGCCTTTGAAAAGGCTCCTGCCGAGCCCGAGACTGCGCCCGTAGCCCCGGTGGTGGAAGCTGCCCGGGCAGAGGAGACTGCCGAGGAAAAGCCTGCGGCAGAGGAAACGACCGTAAATCCTGTGGAGGCAGGCCCTGCCGTTGCCCCCAAGGATGAGAACGGCAAGTTCGATACCACCAAGATCGCGGAGGCCAGCGATTTCACCGGCATCGAAGAGGAATCCGGCTGCAAGAGCTGAGCAAAGCAATAAAAGGACGCTGTACCGCAGGGCACAGCGTCCTTTTTCTGTCTGGGTCATTTCCGCAGGGCTTTGGCGGCTTCGGTGCCTGCCACGGCACCCTCGTACACGGCCTTGGCGACCTGCAGCAGCCCGCCGGTGCAGTCTCCGGCGGCATACAGGCCGGGCAGGGAGGTCTGCATGTGGTCATCCACCACGATCCGGCTGCCGTTCACCTCGGCCCCCAGCTTGCGGGCCAGGGCGGTGCTGCCTGCCACGCCCAGCGCCACGAACACGCCGGAGACTTCCAGTGTCCCGCCGTCTTTCAGCTGCACGCCGGTGACCCGCTCCTCGCCGAGGATGGCTTCCACGGCTTCCGTCCGCACGGCCACCTCCGGCGGGAACTGTGCCGTCAGCGGGGCTCCGCCCGTGAGCAGGGTGACGCTGTGGGCCACGGGCAGCAGGGCCTGTACCTCGTGCAGGGCGTACTCTCCACTGCCCAGCACGGCCACATCCCTGCCGCGGTAGAAAAAGGCATCGCAGGTGGCGCAATAGCTCACGCCGTGGCCCTCCAGCCCGGCAAGGCCCGGAATGCGGGGCGCTGCCCGGGAAGCCCCCGTGGCCAGAATGACGGCATCGGCAGGGAAATCCCCGGCCAGCGTCTCCACGGTCAGCTTGTCGGTGTAGGTCAGGCCCACGGCTTCGGTGGTGACGAACTCCACCCCCACGGCCTTGGCACCCTCGATGCCCCGGCGTTCCAGCTCGGCACCGGTGATGGGTTCGGCAAAGCCGTAGTAGTTCTGGATGAGCTCGGCCCGGTCCAGTGCGCCGGGGCCCTTGGTCAGAACGGTGGTCTGCACCCCTGCGCGCGCGGCATACAATGCCGCCGAAACACCTGCGGGGCCGGAACCGATGATCACAATGTTAGACATGGCAGTTTCTCCTTATGGTAGGTTGTACAGAGGACTGTTTGATCTTATGATAACTATTATACCTCAACTCTCCGCACTTTTCATCTCCGATGAACTGTGCTATACTGAAAACATCGCAAGAATCGACACCATGGAGGGGAAAAACCTATGTCCAAGCAGCGACTGCTTTTTATCACCACCGGCGGCACCATTGCCAGCGTGCGCACCGCACAGGGGCTCAAGCCTGTTCTGACCAGCGAGGAGCTGCTGGCCCATCTGCCGGAATTGCAGCAGCTCTGCTGCCCGGAAACGCTCAACCTGTGCAGCATCGACAGCACCGACCTTGGCCCGGAGCACTGGCTGATGATGGCCAAGGCCGTGCAGGAAAACTATGCGCTTTACGATGGCTTCATCATCTGCCACGGCACCGATACGCTGGCCTACTCGGCGGCGGCGCTGTCCTATCTTGTCCAGAACGCGGACAAGCCCATCATCCTCACGGGTGCCCAGCAGCCCATTTCCAACGAGATCACCGATGCCAAGAAGAACCTGCGGGACAGCGTGATCTGTGCCCTTGACCCGGGCAGCCGGGGTGTGATGGTGGTGTTTGGCGGGCACGTCATTGCGGGCACCCGCGCCAAGAAGAACAAGACCATCAGTTACGATGCCTTTGCGTCGGTCAACTTCCCGGCGCTGGCGTTGGTGCAGGGCGACCGGCTGGTGCGGTATGTGGCTTCGCCCTGGCCCACCGGCCCGGTGGAGTTTGGCCGGGCGCTGAACCCAAAAGTGTTCCTGCTCAAGCTGACCCCCGGCCTTGGGCCGGAACTTATCCCGGCCATCTTTCAACAATATGACTGCGTCATTGTGGAAAGCTTTGGCGTGGGCGGCATTCCCCAGCGGCTCATGGATGCCTTTGCCGAGGAGCTGGGCGACTACGACAAGACCCACAAGATCCTGATCCTGACCACGCAGGTCACTTATGAGGGCAGCGATGTGGGCATTTACGAGGTGGGCAAGCGGGTCAAGAACCGCTTCCGCTTCCTGGAGGCCCACGATATGACCATTGAGGCCGTTGTCACCAAGGTCATGTGGCTGCTGGCCCAGAACTGTGAGAACTTTGATCAGCTCCAGCAGCGGTTCTACCGGCAGATCAATTTTGATACATTCTATCATTGAAACAAACGGGAGATGCCCCATCGGCACCTCCCGTTTCTGTTATGCGAACACCAGCTGCACCAGCAGCACATAACACACCGGAGCCCGGTACAGCTTGCATGGTTTTGGATTCTTTCATATACACTAACCCCCTGGATTGGTAGTATAACAGATTTCCGGGATTTTGCAAGAAAAATCCCGGGGCCGGATGGTTCCGGTCAATTTGAAAACTTTTTGTCCGTCACTCGTGGACTTTTGGCGAATCAGGACAAAGTTTTGCCAAAAGGCTTGCACTTTGATGCTTTACTGTGGTAAAATCGAGGCGTACTTTCATTTGGAAAGACAAGGGGGAAAAAGTATATGACCAACATCTGCATCATTGCCACCATCATCATCTATCTGGTGGCAATGCTGTTGGTTGGGTTTGCATACAGCAAGTCCAACAACGACAGCACCGATTTCTACCTCGGCGGCCGCAAAATGGGCCCGCTGGTCACGGCCATGAGCGCCGAAGCCAGCGATATGTCCAGCTGGCTGCTGATGGGAATGCCGGGCCTTGCCTACCTCACCGGCATCGCCTCGCCTGGCTGGACCGCCATCGGCCTGGCGCTGGGCACCTGGCTGAACTGGCTCATCGTGGCCCGGCGGCTGCGGCGGTATTCGGCCAATCTGGAAGCCATCACCGTGCCGCAGTTCCTGTCCCTGCGCTTCCACGACCAGCGCAATCTGCTCAACGCACTGGGCGCGGTGATCATCATCGTGTTCTTTGTGCCCTACACGGCTTCGGGCTTTGCCGCTTGCGGCAAGCTGTTCCACAGCCTGTTCGGCGTGGATTACATGGCGGCCATGGTGGTCTCGGCCTGCGTCATCGTGGGCTATACCATCACGGGCGGTTTCCGCGCCGTTACCACCACAGACCTCATCCAGTCCATCGTGATGAGCCTGGCCCTTGTGGCTGTGCTGGTGTACGGCATTGGCGCGGCGGGCGGCTGGGATGCCGTTGTGGCCAACGCCCAGAGCCTGCCCGGCTACCTGACCATGATGGCCAGCCACAACGCCGCCGAGGGTACGGCCACCTCGTACAGCCTGATGGACATCGTCTCCACCATGGCGTGGGGCCTGGGCTACTTCGGAATGCCCCACATCCTGCTCCGCTTCATGGCCATTGAGGATGAAAAGAAGCTGGTACTCAGCCGCCGCATTGCCAGCGTGTGGGTCATCATTGCCATGACCGCCTCCATCATCATCGGCATGGTGGGCCTTGGCATGACCAAGGCAGGCGCGCTGGAGTACCTGAGCGGCTCCTCCAGCGAGACGGTCATCGTCCGCATTGCAAACCTCATTGCACAGCACGGCATTCTGGCAGCCGTTTTGGCGGGCCTGATTCTGGCGGGCATCCTTGCCGCCACCATGTCCACCGCCGACAGCCAGATGCTTGCCGCCGCGTCCAGCGTCTCCCAGAACATCCTGCAGGAGTTCGGCCACATGAAGCTGACCGAACGCCAGAGCCTGTTTGCTGCCCGCCTGACCATCATCTGCGTCAGCGTGGTGGGCGTGGTGCTGGCCCGTGACCCCAATTCCAGCGTGTTCGGCATCG